>Ga0172382_10001908_pt1 | contig 36054 bp, 50 predicted proteins | sample Leawel138RmetaG_FD_122245 | JGI IMG/M metagenome (GOLD analysis project Ga0172382, IMG submission 122245) | Leachate microbial communities from a municipal landfill in Southern Ontario, Canada - Leachate well 138R metaG | ecosystem: Engineered > Solid waste > Landfill > Unclassified | place... | reverse complement strand
TTTTGTCGAACAAGGCGCGACATTCGTCATCGAAGGTGCGGCTTTGCTTGCACTTCGCGGGAAGGCTCGCTCGTTCCGGCGCATCATCGGGCGCGAGGCCGGTCGTGATTTCAGGCCCCCCACTGCGGCCGCAAGCGGCCACAGTGAGGACCAAGCCGGCGATGATTGCCAGTCGGCGCATCAGTAATCTCCCAAGCGGGGCGCGGGCGCCTCCGACGACTTGTTGAACGCATTTCCATTGCCATAGGCCGACCGCAGCTTCTGGTTGCTTGCCTGGTCACTGGCCAGCTCACGCGCCTGCTGCTGCAGCTGGGCTTGCTGGAACGCGACGGTCTGCGCGTTGAGCTTCATCAGCTCCTGACCCACCAGCATGTTGATCTGGTTGCCAGCCTGCATGGCCTGCAGGGCGCCGGTCGCCGCCTGGGAGTCGTTGCCGAGCGACTGGAAGCCCTGCTGGGTTTGCTGCATCGTGCTCAACACCGCGGCGCCATTGGCCAGCGCGTCCTCGATGTTCTGCCGCCCCGCCTGCTCCCACTGGCGGCTGAGCTGGCTCATCTGCTGGAACGTCGGGTTGCCGGCCGCCAGGTCGGGATACTGCTGCTGGTAGCCGGCACGCACGTTGTCGAGGTCGCGCATCAGCCCCTGGATTTGCTGCAGCTGTTGGTTGTAGGCCTGATAGATCGACGTGTACTGCTGGAAAATGTCGTTCGGCAGGTTGGTGAGGTTGCGCGCATCGTTGGCCAGCTGCGTGTACTGGTTCTGGACCTGCTGCAGCTGCTGGGCGTAGTCGCTGGCCGCATCCACGGCGCGGGCAATCTCGGACATGATCGTCTGGAACGTGTGGCCGGGATCGGTGACCACCCACTGCGCGCGGGTTTCAGGGGTGTAGGTCAAACCGCCGACGCCCAGGGCAACCGCCATCCCGAGCACCAGTGCCTTCATTTGCGGGTGAGCTTTCATTTCCGTGTCCTCCTGTCAGGCGACGGCTGTGGTGTCGTTACGCTCGGCGTCGAGCGAACGGATGAAGTCAAGTGCCCACTGCACGGGTGCGTCGCCGTGATCCGGCTGCGTGCGCTTGACGATGCTCGCCAGGTAGGCCTCGTTGAAGGCGTCCCTGGTCGGGTGCTCCTTGGCGATGGACAACGCGGCGAGCTGCGCTTGCTTGGCAGTCGCACCGCAGTAGGCCATTGCCACCGGCCCCAGGCCGAGCGAGAACAGGCGATTGCCTACCTCGCTGGTGAGGTAGTAGTCGCGCTTTGGAGTGGCGCCCATGAGAATGTCCAGCTGCTTCTCGTTGAGGCCAAACTGGCGATAGACCTTGGCAATTTCGTCGTTCCGGGCGCTGCTGTTGGGCAGGTAGATTTTCGTCATGCACGCTTCGATGAGCGTCGGAACGATCTTCGATTGCGCCACGTCGGCCAGGCTCTGCGTGGCGAAGATGACCGCCACGTTGGACTTGCGCAGCACCTTGAGCCATTCGCGGATTTTCTCGGAGAACGCCGGATGGTCGAGGAACAGCCACGCTTCATCGAGCACCAGCAGGCTCGGCGCGCCACCCTCCTTGAAGCGTTCTTCGAGGCGGTGGAACAGGTAGGACAGCACCGGCATGACCACCGGCTTGCTGTGCATCAGTTCTTCCATCTCGAACGTCAGCCAGCTCCCCAGGCCCAGGTCGTCGTGGTTGGCGTCCAGCAGGTGGCCATAGGGACCTTCGACGGTGAAGGGCCGGAACACGGTTTTCAGTGCCTGGTCCTGCACCTGGATGGTGAAGGCGGTCATGGTCCGCTGCTCCACCGGAGCGGTGGCCAGCGAGGTGAGCGCATCCCACACCAGCTGCTTGCGCTCGGGCGTGATTTCGGCCCCTTCGCCCACGGCCAAGTCCAGCAGCCAGTCTTGCGCCCATCCACGCTCGCGCTCGTTGTCGATGCGCGCCAGCGGCTGGAAGGCCGGACTGCCTTCGCCGCCCAGGTCGTAGAACGTGCCACCGACGCCGGCGGTGAGCACACGCGAGGACCCGCCCTTGTCGAAGATGTAGACCTGCGCGCCCTCGTAGCGGCGCCACTGCGCTTCGAGCACGTTGAGGAACACCGACTTGCCCGCGCCGGTCGGCCCGATGACCAGCGTGTGGCCCACGTCGCCCACGAAGGTGCTCAAGCGGAACGGCGTGGTCCCGCCGGTCACGGCATAAACGTGGGCCGGCGAGTGGTCGCGGTTCTTGTTGCCGGGGAATTGGTCGTTCGGGCAGTACTCCGGCCCAGCCCACACGGCCGACGACGGCATGGCATGGGCGAGGTTAAGGGTGCTGACCATCGGCCGGCGGATGTTGTGCTGGCAGTTGCCAGGCACTGCGCCCAGGAAGGCGTCGATGGCGTTTCCGTCTCGCACCTCGTTGACGGTCACGAAGCCCAGGCCGTTGATTTCGCGCTCGATGAGGCCGAGCTTCTGTTCCAGGCGCCGCGGATCGGTGTCGAGCACGATGACCGACTGCGTGAAGTAGCCATAGTTCACGGCATCGACGGCCAGCTCCTGCATCGCAGCGTCAGCGTCGGCGGCATTGGCCACGGCCTCGGGGTTTTCAAGGGCCGACGCCTCCTTGGTCATCATTTCCTTGATGATGACGCCCAGGGACTTGCGACCACTGAACCACTCGCGGCGGACCTTCTTGATTTCCTTGTCGGCGGTGATCTTGTCCAGCGCCACCCAGCGCGTGACCCACCGGAACGCCATGTCGAGGCGGTTGAGGCGGTCGAGGATTCCCGGATGCGTGTTCGGCGGGAATTGCCGGATGCTGATAACGCCCAGGTAGTGCCGTCCCAGCCGCGGCTCCTTGCCACCGAGCAAGGGGGTGTCAGGCAGCACGCGGCAAAGCTCCTGCGACACGTCGCCAGGCACCACCGGGTGGCGCTTGGTGCTGATCGTGTCGTGCAGGTAGGTCAGCAGCTCCGCGTCGGTCAGCCCTTCGCACTCGGGGAGGATCGCCTGGAACGCCAGCAGCATCCGGGTGCGCTCGGCGTCGAACGTGGTCAGCCAGTCGGCGACGGTCTGCCGGTCGCGGGCGGCGGACTGCTTGCGCTCGCCGTCGGGGTCGGTGAAGAACCACGCGCGGGCGGCCGACTCGGAAGCCTTCGGGGGAAGCCAGCCCAGCGTGAAGAAGTAGTGCGTCTCGAAGTGGACGCCGGCCTCGAACACCGCCCGCCGTTCTTCGTCGATCAGGTAGGTCACCGGATCGGGGAAGTGCTCGCCGCTGGGGTACTGCGTGCTCGGCACCCGCTGCGCGTCGATGCTGAAAAACCAGCCGTCGCCCAGCCGCCGCATGATGTTGTTCATGCGCGCCGTCATCGACATGAGTTCGTAGGGGGTGGCCGAGTCGAGGTCCGGGCCGCGGTAGCGGAACGTCGTGATGAAGGACGCATTGCGGTTGAGGACCACGCCAGGCGCGACCAGCCACGCCCAGGGCAGCAGGTCGCCAATGTCGGTCGGTTCGTTGCGGTAGTTGGGGACGCGGCGCATAGGTATCAGGCTCGGTAGTGGGACTTGAGCCGCAGGTTGCGGCGTAGGGCTTCCGGCCACTGCGGTTCGTACTTGGTGGCGATCACGCAGCCGATGTGCAGCACGGCATAGATCGGGATGGACCACCACGACTGCAGGCCAAACACCAGCGCGGCCGCAGCGGTGAACAGCAGAACGGCAACGTCGCGGGGGATACCCGCGACGAGCCGGGGCGTGGAAAGTGCCCGATGCACGGGCACTTCGTAGCCTTCGATGGGTTCGTGGTCCGCCATCAGAAAACCGCGCCGCCGCCGTAGCCCAGGAAGCCCAGGAAGAAGCTGGCCGCGGTGAAGGCGATGGACAGGCCCAGGCACACCATCATCAGCTTGCGCATGCCGCCGCCGCCCTCGGAGAAGGCGATGCCCAAGCCGCAGGCGACGATGGCGATGACGCCGATGGCGCGGGCGACCGGGCCGGTGATGCTGTTGAGAATCTGGTCGAGCCAGCCTTCCCACGGCATGCCGGTGCCGCCAGCGAAGGCGACGGTGGGGATCAGCAGGGCCGCGAGCACGGCGAGCTGCATCAGTCGGGTGGAGCGGTACTGCTGGATCATGGGTGAATCCTCATCGGGTTGGTGGGTGACCTTCCTAGTCGGGTGTGTAGTAACAATGCACACCACGCGCGAAACCTACCACACGGCCATTGCCGAAACAATACGAAAACCGCCCTAGCTGCTGGCCCCGTTCCCTTGGCCGTCGTGTGGTACCGCACTCTCGAAACTGTACTCGTGGCCAGTCTCGGTTTTTCGGACTCCGCGCACGCGCAGGACCTCCCGCACGCGCCGGACGGACCGGAAGCTGCCGTCGGGCTGCGGCTCGCTGGCAAAGCCGATGCTGACGATGATCTGGATGGCCCTGGCGATCTTCCGGGGCACGGGGGTGAAGCCGCCCTGCACCAGCAGGTCCTCGATGCGCTCCAGCGCGTCGCTGGCGCTGTTGGCGTGGATCGTGGCGATCCCGCCGGGGTGGCCGGTGTTCCAGCCGTCGAGCATGTCCATGACCTCGGGGCCTCGGACCTCGCCGACGATCAGGCGATCCGGGGTCATGCGCAGGGTGTCGCGGATGAGCTGGGTCATGCTGCGGGTCACGGTGTCGCCGCTGCGCACCGTGCGCAGGCGCACCACCTCGTCAGCCTCCACCACCAGCTCCAGGGTGTCCTCGATGGTGATGACCCGGCCGGTGACGCGGCCCAGCTCACGCAGGGCCGCGTTGGCGAACGTGGTCTTGCCGGTGTTGGTGCCGCCCGCGATGAGGATGTTGGCCTTGTCGTGGATGGCCTGCACGATCACGTCGCGCTGCACCTGGGTCATCTGGCCGTTGGTCACGTAGTCGTCCAGCGTCAGCCGCAGCGACGACTTCTTGCGGATGATGAAGGTGGGGCCGTCGGGGGACTCCGGCGGCAGCACCGCATGGAAGCGGTAGCCCGTCTCTGGCAGCTCGGCCGGGAAGCTCGGGTTGGCGGCGGTGGCCACCTCGCCCACGTGGTCGGCCACGATGTTGATAACCCGCATCCGCGCCGCCACGCTCAACGGCTCGGCATGGCAAATCCGCTGGCCGTGCTGCGCGTACCACAAGCGGCCGTCGGGGTTGACTCGTACTTCCTCCACGCTCTCGTCGGCCAGCAGCCCGCCGATGGCGCCTCCAAGCGCGTTCTTGAGCATTTCCAGCAGGCGGCTTTGCCTGGTGATCGGGACGGTGACACTGTTCATGCGTTCGGGTCCTGTGCCTGTTCCGTGGCCTCGGCAAGCGCGTCGAATTCCGCCTCCGTTGCGGTCATCAACGACGCTGCCAGCTTGTCGAGTAGCGGAGTGTCTTGGATGAAGATTTTTTCTACCGACGCGATCAGCGCGTTGTAGAAGCCGGTGCCGGCAGCCCGCGATTCCTCCGTGGGCGACGGCAGCCGCTGAAACAGGTTCTTGGTGGTCAGCGTGTTGAGTTCGACCATCACACGGTTGGCGAAGTCCACACGCCGGACCTCGCTGCGCAGGGCGCGCAGCTCCTTGAGCATCAGCATTTCTTCGCGCTTGGCGTGCTCGGGGTCGTAGCGTTCGGACAGCGCCGCCTCGATGATGGCGCGCACCGAAATCCTCCGCTCCCCTGCCTCTCGCTTGGCCAGCTCGAACAACCTGGTATCCAGCTCCACGTTCAGCCGGTGGACCTTGGCGATGGTCGGCGCCTTGGTGCGAGCCATCAGGGCAGCTCCCAGTCAGGGCCAGGGTCGTGAGCCTGCTCGATCCCGGCCAGGGTCTGCGCCGGGGTCTGCCGCAGCTCCTTGCCGTCGTCTCCACCTGCGTCCAGCGTGGCCGCCTGCTGGGCAGGCTCCACCTCGGGCGCGGGAGCTTCCACGGCCGGCGTGTGTTGGCGGTCGCGGCCTTCGGCCACGGCCGGCGCCAGCGCCGCCGGCTCCGGGGTCTTGGCCACCATGTGCGCCCACTGGCTGGGGGGCACCGGCGGACCGTAGCGGTACGGTCGCAGCTCGGTGTCGGCAGGCGGGGCGTACTTGTGCCCGTAGTCGGTGACCTTGCCCGTGCTGTCGGTCGGCGGCACCAGCGCCTTGAAGTGTGGGTCGCTGTAAAACTTGACCTTGTTCGCCTTGATCGGCGGCACGCCCGCGACGATCACGATTTCCTTGTCCGCCGGCAGCTCGCGCACCTCGCCAGGCGTCATCAGCGGTCGGCTCGTCTCCTGGTTGGACACCATGACGTGGCCAAGCCATCCGGCCAGCCGCCCGCCGGTGTAGTTGACCTGTTGGTGGATTTCCGTGGTGACCCCGAGCATGTCGCTGACCTTCTTGGCCGTCTCGTCGGTGTTGGGAGCGTAGATGCAGTGCACGTGCGCGCCGTCCATCACGGTGTTGCTCGGGCCGTAGTACTTCACCACTTGGTTGTAGGACTGATTAATCATCATGCACTTGAGGCCGTAGCCGGCCACGAAGCCCAGGCCTTCCTCGAAGAATTCGAGGCGGCCGAGCGCGGGGAATTCGTCCAGCAGCAGCAGCAGCCGGTGCTTGTTGCCCTCGGGATGCAGTTCTTCGGTCAGGCGCCGGATGATCTGGTTGAGGATCAGCCGGAACAGCGGCCGCAGGCGCGACTTGTCGCTCGGCGGACTGACCAGGTACAGGGACAGCGGGTGCTCGGCCCGCATCAGGTCGGTGAGGGTGAAGTCGCTCTCGCTCGTCGCCGCGGCCACGATGGGATCGAGGTAAAGGCCAAAGAAGCTGCGGGCAGTCGAGTGGACGCCGCTGCGCTCGTTGGCCGACTTGTTGAGCATCGCGCGGGCGCCGATGCCCACGACAGGATGCACGCGGCCGTTGACGTGCTTGGTCCCTAGCATCAGCTGCAGCGTGGCATCCATGTCACGCTCGGGATTGTCGAGGAACGCCGCCACGCCGGCCAGGGTCTTGTTCTTCTCGGCGTAGAGGACGTGCAGCACAACCGCCAGCAGCCAGGAGTCGGCTTCCTTGCTCCAATGGTCCGGCTTTCCCTTGCCGTCAGGGTCCACGATCATGTCGGTGACGTTCTGCGCGTCCTTGACCTCGTAATCCCCGCGCCGAATCTCGGCAAGGGGATTGAAGCGGCAGGTGTCGCGGAAGGCCGGATTGAATTTCATCACGTAGCCGATCCGGCGCCGGTAGCCCGCCGTCAGGGTCCAGTTCTCGCCCTTAATGTCGTTGACCACCACACTCCCGCGCCAGTTCAGCAGCGTGGGGATGACGATGCCCACGCCCTTGCCCGAGCGCGACGGCGCCGTGACTTCCAGGTGCTCGGGGCCGTTGTGCGTGAGGTAGCTGCCGTTCTCGGCAATGCCTAGCACGACGCCCTCGGCGCCAAGCAGCCCGGTCTTTTCCAGCTCCTGCGGTTCGGCCCACCTGGCCGAGCCGTAGGTGGTGGCCCGCTCCTGCTTGCGGGTGCGGTGGATCGCCACCACCACCATCATCACGAAGCCGGCGACCACGCCGACGGCCACGGGGATGAAGGCGCGGTTGAACACCGGCCGGGCATAGGCGCTGTAGTTCCATATCCACTCGAACAACGCCAACGGCTGGTAGATGCCGTGCCGTCCGATGTGAAACAGCGGCTCCCCGAGCTGCGGCTGGTAGGCCAGCTCGTAGGCGACCTGCTGGGTCGCCGCCCATAGCCCCAGGAAGATGCACACGCAGCAGGCGACGATGGGGCCACCCCGGAGTCCGCCTGCGTGCCTGGTCTTTTCGCGTTGGCCTGCCATTGCTCTAGCTCCTGCCCAATCCCAACACCTTGCCCTTGTCCAGCATGTCCATCGCCGCATACCGGATGCGGATGGCCTGGAAGGACTGCTTCATGCTTTCCCCGCGCGGCAGCTGCAGGGCGACTTCCTTCCCAAGCTGGCGCTGCAGGCCGTCCTTCGCCGGCACCACGGCGAAGCTCTGGCCGGACACGACGACGGCGTGCGGCCCGCTCGGCAGCTGCTCGATGGCAGCGACCTTGCCCTGGAACCGACGGGCCGCGTCCAGGTCCACCGGCTGGCCGTATTTGCCCGACAGCCGGGCGGTCGCCTCGCCCAGCTCCTTCGCCCGCATCGCCTCCGAGAATCCGGCTACCAGCCGGATCCCGCGAGGCGTGCGCTCCGCCATCCGCAACTCCACCAGCTTGTCGGTGCGCGCCTCCAACGCTTCCAGGAACGCCGCCTGGGAGCGCGTGCGGGTCGTGCTCGCCCGCAGCGATTCCAGCTTGCCGGCCTGCAGCTCGTCGTCCAGAAACACCCTGGCCAGGAGCTGCGACTGGCGCCGCATCGGGCCGCGGCCGTCCACGTCCAGCCGGACGAAGCTCGCCTTGTCCCTGCCCAGGGAGGGGTCACCCTTGAGCCGTTCCGGCAGGTCGGCCGGAACGCGATAGGTGCCGTCTGCCAGGCGCTCCACGTGGCCACGGCTGGCCAGGGCGTCCATCCGCCGAACGTGGGACTCCACGTATCGCTCCGGCGTGACGCCGCCGGGGATGCGTTCGCGCTTCCATTGCCGGACTTCTTCGACGTGCTTGGCCGGGTTGTAAACGCCGTCCTCAAGCCGCCGCAATACGTTCTTGTCCGCCGACGTGGCGGCGGGTGGCACGTGGGTCCGAAGCGTGACGGTATCGCCGACGCGCGCCCGGCTGTCCAAGTGCCGCTCGGAGTGCAGGCTAAGGCTGGTGTAGTGGACCTTGCCATCGAAGCCACCGACGACGACGTACTCCGTGCCGGAAAGCTGGTCGGCCAGCCCGCGGTCCAGCACGATGCCCTGCACCGGCGCCACCCCAAGCGTGTCCTTGCTCTGAAGCGCGCCCTTGACGCTCTGCTCCGCGTCCATGTGCGGCTTCAACGCCGCCGCGACGCGCCGCTCCTGCCCCATCGCCCGCAAGCTCTTGTCTGCGCCATCGTGGATGGCCCAGCGGCCGCCCTCGTACTCTGTCGCCAGGCCGTGGTCGCGCAGGAAAGCCAGCCGGCGCAGCTTGAGTTCACGTTGCGCTTTGGCGAACGGCTCGGACGGCACCCGCCCGGCTTCAATCAGGCCGCTAGGCCGGCGCTCCTGCTCCCGCTGCATGGCCGCGTCCAGGCCGGTCCATCGCTCCTGGCCAACCTCCTTGGCGGCCGCCCGGTACACGTCCAGGTCTGTTCGGTATCCCAGCTCCCGCGTGGCCAGCTCCCGCGCCCGCTCTCGCATGCCGTTGCTTATGTAATCGCGACTGATAACGAGGTCGCCACCCTTGTCGTCAACGCCTCGGACAAGGATGTGAACGTGCGGGTTGTCGGTGTCGTAATGCGGCACCGCCATCCAGTCCAGCTTGGTGCCCAGGTCCTGTTCCATCTGCTGCATGAGGTCGCGCGTGTAGCCGTCCAAGTCCATGTCGCCGCCGCGCTCCGGTGACACGATGAACCGGAACGAGTGCCGATCTTCGGCCGCGCGCTCCGCGAACGCGGCGGTCTGCTCCTTGGTCAGTTCTTCGTCGGCCGAAATCGGGACCGCTGGCCCACCATCTTTGGCGACTCCGTGCCGCTCGATGTAGGCGACGTGCCGTTGCATGGCCACCGCACCACCGCTACGCGGCGAAGGCTGGACCCGCGCCTTGACGGTGACTCGCTGCTGACGGCTACCGACGGTCTGGCGCACCCCAGCACCGCGCCCGGCATGGTGCGTACTGGCGCCAGCTTTCCGGCCGCCAGCCGACGCTCGCTGCGTCGCGCTCTTGATCTTGGAAATGACCTGATTCGTGCCCGGCTTGTTGCGCGCTTCGCGTCCCTTGCTGACGCGAATCCGCAACGGCGCCTCGGTCGAGCTGGCGGGCTTTGGGCCGCCGTCGGCGCCCCTGCCCTGGCTACTGCTCCTGGTGGTCGAGGCCATGCCCTGCGCCCTCGGAAAGCCGCGGAATTAGGTATGTTGTAAATCTACACATACCAACCTGTCAATGTGTAGAGAAGTAGCCTTTAGATTCAACCGCTTGCGGCCTCCATACACACACACTTTTATCTTGCCCTAAGCTTCCCGCCCCTCCCAGCCTCTCCCGCCGCCCGATTTCCCAGGCACACCAGCGCCTTCCCCATACCCGGTTGCCCTGGGCGGGAAGCTGCTGCTGCGTTTGACGTTGCCGTGCCCTGCTACTGCTCGGGCGTGGACGCTTCTTCGTGCGACAAAAGCGGGTCTGCAGGGGGTGCGTCGATGCGCTTTGGACCCGTACCGGCGAACCCTGTTGGCGCGGCTCTTGGATGCACTACGGGGACAGCATTGGCTTGGGCTTTGGTGGTTCCGGCTGCGCCGGTCCACGGCGCCAGCGGGACCCCTGCCCTCGCAGTAACCTTTCCGACGTAGCCGTTGGCCATGCCGCGCGACTCGCTGCCGGTGTTGTACATGGACAGCGCCGCCAGCAGCGCCGGCTTTTCCGCCCCATGCCGCCGCCATGCTTCCCCATAGTTGGTCGCCAGAATCCACGTCCCGACACGGATATTGGTGCACGGGTCCAGCAGGCTCTCGGCCTCGATTCCGAGCCTGCGCAGCCACTGCGAGTTGACCTGCATCAGCCCTATGTCGGTGCTGCGCCCGGCCCGCAGGGCTTGGTGCAGCAGCCGCACCGCCTCGTCCCGCGTTTCGGGGTAGAAGCTGGTGACCTGGTTGTTGAGCGCGAACGGGTTGCCACCGCTCTCCTGCTGGATGATCGCGGTGACCGTTTCGGGGTGTACCGCCATCGCGCATTGAAGGATCAGAGTCGGCAGGTCCATGTTCATTCCTTCGGTTCAGATTTCGTCCAAAGTGGCCGCAAGTTGGCCTCGATTGCCGACACGGGAACGAACCCATAGTAGCGCCCGTCGTAGCTGTTCGGCACGCCATCACCCACGGGCAGGAAGTAGCCTTCTGGCACCCGGCTGCACCCGCTCAAAACGTGGGGCAACGGCTGGCCGTCATGGTCCGTTTCCGCTATCTCACCGACTCGGACGAACGCCGCAGTCTCGCCGACGCCCTGCGTCCTGACGGTCAGCTCTTTGTCGGCGCATACCATGTCACCGGCGACGGCCGCCACGCGCTTGACGTACACGCTTCCCGGTTTCATCCAACCCCGCTGGAATGCGTACTGCGCGGCCTCGTTATGCGGGTAGAACGCCACCAGCTTGCCGCGATCCGCGTCCTGCTGATTGGCGTCGGAAAGGTACAGGCCTACCGGGACGCTGGGCGTCAGGTTGGCCGTGACGGTGTAGCCGGCGCGGTCCAGCGACCACCCCACCAGGCCACCCGCCACCGCGCCCACAACCGCCAGCGCGACGCCGATTTTCAGGCCACGCCGGAACCGCTGCTTTCGATCCTGCTTCATGGTGTTTTCGTCCCTGCAATGGCGCGTAGCCGCGCAAGCGGCATGCGCTGAAAATGGAGTTCGATACGCGCCCATTCCGGCGCCGTGAACCGCTCTATCCTGTCGCCTTGCTGGCGCAGCCAGGACAGGAACGCACGCACCCGCGTGGCCCCGTGAATGTCCGCTAGAAGCGCGACGCCTGGACGCACTGACGGCACCCGCGTGCCGTGCTCTCCGGGCGGTAACGCTTGGCACACCACGACGCGCCAGCGCGTGGTTCCGTAGTCGTTTCGCTCCCAGCAATCGAGCACGAAACGGGCGCCCTGGTCGAAGGCCAGAAGTCGGCGCCGCGTGCCATCTTTACCCACTCTCCAAGCCCCGGTTTTGCTCGGCGTGCCGACAATTACACGCCGGTTTGCGCGCCCTTCCTCGAAGGCCTCGACCACCTCGGCCGCAGCGACCTGGACAGCCACCTGGGCAGTCATACGCCGGCGCCTCCGGCGTGATTGCAAGCTAGCTTGATAGCTTGGTGGCGCGCGCCCCTCGCTGCTAGCAAGTTAGCTTGATAGCTTGTTAGCTTTGCGCGTCGGATAGCGGCAGTGATAGCAAGCTCGCTTGCTAGCTTGCTAGCTTGGTAGCTTGCTATCAGTCGTTTCCGCCGGTGGAGGCATGACAGCTTGATAGCTTGCGGGCATGCCTTCATGCCCGCTTGATAGCTTGATAGCTTGCGTGCGGGATCTGTCACTTGTACGTCGCCGGCGTCTGCAGGGGTCGGCCCTTCTGCCCCATCTTGTGTTCCAGGTAGTAGTTGAGGGCCGTGACCACCAGCTGCTGGAAGGTCATGTTGTAGGGGGCCAGGTTGAATTCCTTGAGCCGGTCCCGGTCGGCCTTGGTCAGCCGGACCATCAGCTGCACCCGATCCCCTGGCGCGGCCGACGTCGCCGGGGCCTGCCGCTTGCGCGGCGCCTTGGGCGCGGTCGCCCCCGGCTGGCCAGCGGGCGCCGCCTGCTCGGCCCGCCGGGCTTCCTCGGCGATTTCGTCCTGGGACTGGACCGGCTTCTGCTGGGCGAAGGCGCCAAAGGCGCTCCCTGGCTTCTTAGACATGGGCGGCCTCCTGGGTCGGCTTGGCCAGCTGCAGCAGCTCGGCCACTTCGGCCCACAACGCGGCGACCTCGCCGGCTGCCTTGCCCTTCGGCTCGAATTCGGCCACGGCCTGGCCGTGCGCGAGCGCCCGGCGGAACGCCATGCGCGAGTGGATGACCGTCTCGAAGGCTTCGACCTGATAGTTGGCCAGCGCCCCGCGGATTTCGGCGACCTCGGACACGCCCACGGGCGCGGCGGAAATGACGGCACGGTGCGGCGCGCTCCCCGGCCGGATCAGGGCCAGCATCGCCGGCAGCGCCGCCAGGTCCAGGGCGGACGGCTGGACCGGGATCACCACAAGGTCCGCGCGGGCGATCAGGTGCTGTGTGCGCACCGACGCATGCGGCGGGGTGTCGATCACCACCAGGTCGTAGCCGTCCTGGGCGGCCGCCTTGAGGGCATCGTCCACCGCATCGACGCCCACCTTGGCGACCGGCACAGTCTCGCCATCGTCTCGATGGTCGGCCCATGACCTGGCCGAACCCTGCGGGTCGGCGTCGATCACCGCCACGGTCAACCCTTGCTTCTGTGCTTCCACCGCGAGGTGCAGCGCGACGGTGGTCTTGCCACTCCCGCCCTTCTGCGCGGCCATTGCAATGACTTTCATTGACGCATCCTGAAAACGTGCATCATCCATGCACACCGCAAAGTGTGCTAGCAAGCGGGCAAGCTGTCAAGCTGCCGTGATAGCTTGATAGCTTCGCCGGTTCGCCCTACCAATGGAACAATCGACGCGATCACCAGCTGCAGGCGTTCCACCGTTGGAACGGGTGCCTGGTCGCTTGTCGTGGCCTCGATGCTGCAGCTCGCCGCGTGCCGCTCTTTGTGCGCGCAGCGCACGGTGACCGCTTTCCCTCGCGCTCGTTCCGAAGCCAGCGCCCGTTCCCAGGGCCGCGCCGTCCTCGAAGCCCGGTCACTTACTCCCTGCTGACCCGCTTTTGCTCTTGCGGGAGGGAACCGCCGGCGATGCGCGGCCGGTGGTCGATCCGGGTGCCGTGATGCCTAGGCGCATCGCCGGTGGGAGGGGCGCCAGCCCCTCCATCAAGGCTTCTAACGCTGTCGGCGCCGCTTGCGGCGGCGACGCCGATTTGCTTCTCAAGCTCTGCTGCCAGTGCTTTTCAGCCAAAGGCTGACTGGATGGGTGGCCATTTAAGCCGGACAAATAAGCAAAGTTCTCCACCGGCATACCCACAGGTGCTGTGGATAACTGGCTCGATCGGGGGTCGATGCGGTCGCTGGCCGCGTCTGCGGCCGCGGTGAGGGCGGCAGACGGGCTGAAAACAGGCGCCTCGCCGGCGCGCAGCGCGGCGATCTGGCGCGTTTTCAGGCGGTAGGGCAGGGGATGCCCTGCTGTGGGTCAGCCTTTGGCCAGGAGGTCGAGAATGCCGGCGATGTGTCGGGCGCCGTCTGTGCGCCCTGGTGGATCGCCAGTGGCTCGCGGCCGCGCCATGCCGGCCACGGCAGGCCGAAGGCCTCCCGTGGCGTCCTGCGGCTTCTGGCGGCGTCTACGGGCGTCCTCGAAGGATGCCGTGCCGGGCCCGCGGGTGCGGTCGGCGTGCTGGCGGTCGCGCTTGAGCAGCCAGCTGGTGCCGGTCATGGCGCAAATGCGCGCCCAGTTGAGGAAGCGCACGCCCGGTTCGCTTTGGAAGCTCTCGTCAGCGGTGAAGCGGCGTACCTGCTTGGTAGGCGAGGCCCAGCCCAGGGAAATCATCATGTCCAGGGCGCGCCTGGCGCGGCGCTGGTCGGCCTCGGTCTGTGAGCCGTAGGCGAGCTGGGCCAGGTCGGCCAGGGTGTAGCGCAGCCAGGGGCCGCCGCCGGGCCGCGGCTTGCCGACGAAGCCGGTACGCACGTCGGCCAGGTAAAGCAGGGCCACGGCCATTGCCAGCAGGCTCTCGGCGCCGTCGGAGCGCAGCCCGCGGACGCGGTGCAGGGCGCGGGCGATGGGGTAGGCGGCGATGCTGACGGCGTGGCGCACCCGCATCCAGACGGAGCCGTGGCGCTGTTCGAGGCCGCGCACCAGCTCGGCGCGCGTGGCGTCGATCACGCCCGGCCGCTTCTTGTTGCGGTCGGGCTTACGCCACTGGACGCGCTTATGGGCGCGCGTGGCGTCGGGCGTGGGTGGGGTCCCTGTCCCTAGATTCGGCATGTCCCGCGCCGGTGTTGCTCGGCAGCGGGGCAGGGTGTTGGGCGTTCTCGCCTTGGCATCCTATCCCTCTTGCACGGCTTCGCCGGGAGGGATAAGATGCGGGCATCGCTTCCGCCGCATCCGTCTGGAACCCTCCCAGACCAGTTATGAAAAACCGCCTTGCCAGAGGCGGTTTTTTCGTTTCCGGGGGGTCCGATCTGCCAGGACCGGCGCCGCCCCTCGTTGTCAAAATCGCGTCAAGTATCCGTCAGGCGTGGTCAATCCGCAAGGCAAAGCGATATGCAGTGGTGTTGCACACCACTAAGCGCCAGGCCCGGCCCGCAGCGGCCGCGCGCCCTTGATTAGCGCGGCTTGCCGGCGGCCCGGTCCTGCTGGATGCGCTCGAAGATTTCTTCGCGGTGGACCGCAACGTGCGGCGGCGCGGTGATGCCGACGCGGACCTGGTTGCCATCGACGCCGAGCACCGTCACGGTCACGTCGTCGCCGATGGTCAGGGTTTCGCCGATTCTGCGGGTGAGGATGAGCATGGTGGCTTCCTTGCTGTGGGTGGGTGTCAATTGCTGGCGCGGAAGAAGTGTTCGGCGCCGGCGGCGAAGCCGCCCAAGATGGCCGCGAGAAACAGCACCTGCGGCCACGTCATTTCCTTCACCAGCTCGGGGCGAACGAAGGCGAGGAACGCCACGATGGCGAGTGGCGGGGCGTATGCGATGAACCGATGGGTAAGCTTCACGTGGTCAGCTCCTGGATGGTGTGACGTGGGCGACGCCAGCCGGCAGGCTGTCGTCAGGCCCGAGCGACAAGCCGAGCACGGCATCGCCGGCGCGCTCGGCCGAGCCGTAGGCGAAGGCCAACGCGGCTTGCTCGGCGTCCTGGAACGCGAGCCAGTGCGCCGCGTTCGGTTGCTCCTTGCGCGCGTCGGCCGCGATAGCGGCCAGACAGTCGGGCAAGGTCACGCCGCGTTCGGCCAGTACGCGCTCGGCGGCGAGCGCCGCGCGCACGCGCAGGCGTTCGGCCAGGCCGGGGGCGTGCAGCAGGACCAGCCGCATCACGGCGCCGCCTGCAGGAGCGCAGCGACGGCAGCGCCCGGCGCCGGCGAATGGGCCGCGCTGGCCAGCTCGTCGGCCGTGCGGCCGTGGGCCGCGGCGACCTGGGCGCGCAGCGCCATCAGGGCGGCGTGCGCTTCGGCCGGGGTAGGGGATACGTGGTCGGCCAGCTGCAGCGCCTTCCACAAGGGCATCGGTTCAGGGGTTGTCATCAGCTACGTCCTCGCTTGGGGAACGGCACGACGTTGCCAGGGGCTTGCCTAGCCTCGGCATCGACGGCGCGGGCGCGGCGAACGAACGCCTGCAGGCGTGCGCGCACGCCGGCGGCGATCCGCCACGCCAGGGCGGCCAGGAACAGCAGGGCGCCGGCGAGCGCCCATCGCTCGATGGGGTCCTGGCTGGCCAGCCGGTAAAGCACGACAAGGCAGGCGACGGCGCCGGCGAACGCGGCCAGCGCGCCAGCGATGGCCAGCACGCCGGCGCAGGCCCGCATGAGCCGGTCGCGCAGCAGTGTGGCCATCGCTTGCCAGGGCAGGGGCACGGTCAGGTCCTCGCGGTCAGGGGTTGTAACCGTGGCTGGCCAGCACCTGGGCCATGTTGGAACCCTCCCAGCTGCCAGGGCGGGTTTCGACCATGCCAAGGTCCTCGGCGAGCATGGCCAGCGCGCCGGACACGGTGAGCGGGCCATGCGTGCAGGCCTGTTCCTCGCGCACCTGGTGCGAAGTGTTCACCGCATGTAGCAGCGTGCGGATGGTGCCGTGCAGGCTGCGCGGCATGGCCACGTCCACGATGACGGTTTCGGCGTCGCCCACGGCGGGTTCCGGCTCCATGCCGTCATCCTCGGCCGCGGCCTCGATGGCGCGCTGGCGCGAGGCAATCAGGCGGCCAATGTCGCTTTCGTGGAGCGTGATCGAAACGCAGTTGGGCTTGGCGCCCTCGCGCGTGCGGCCGTTTTCATCGAAGAAGGTTTCGTAGGGGACTTCCTTGCTGGTCAGGAAGCTCGCCGACACCGCCGGCGTGTAGCTGTATTCGCCGGTGAGCGCGTCGGGATCGGCTGCAATGGCCGCGTCGCTCTCGTCGATGAACATGGGGACGTGCAGGCTGACGGCCGCATCCGGGTCGCAGTCGGCCAGGATGGCCAGCAGGTCGCGCACCTTGAGCGGCGCCGGCTTGTCGGGTGCGTTCGTCATTGCATGTCCTCCGGGACCTTGAAGCCGTATTCGGTGAGCATTTCGACCGCCTGCGGGGGCAGCTGGAAAACGCCATCGTAGTCCAGCAGCTCGCGCGTGCCGGGGTCGAAGGTCAGGCCGATTTCCGCGTACTCGTCCACGTCGGGAATGTCCCACTCGATCCAGGCCTGGCCGGGGTCCTGGCGCATGAAAAGCTCCATCGTGCAGCGGCTGCGTCCCAGCGGCGTCGGCCGCGGGACGTTGCTGTGCTCGCGCACGATGGCTGCGGTGAATTCCTTGCGGGCGACCGGCTCGGGATGGCGGGCGGCCTGGGTGGTGGTGGCGGTCATGTCCAGCTCCTTTTGGTGGCGGCGCCTGTGTGCATAATCATTGCACACTAGGCGCCTGAAAACAATGTCAATGCCAGCTCGAAACGCACACCGGGCGCCCGTCCCACGGGCTGGCGACGATGCGCGATTCGATGCTGACGGCGTTGCGGCTGTTGGCGCGGCGCCGCAGGATTTCGCCGACGTACTCGCCGCGCAGCGGAGTGACCTTGCCGGACATGGCGCCGGCGTCGCCGGCGGCGCTGGTGCTGGCCAGCCGATGGATCAGCACGTGCGAGCCGCGCACGCCCACCACCTCGTAAAACTCGCAGTTGGTCTGCTCGTAGCCCCAGCAGGTGTTGAGCACGTCGCCCACCTTGAGGGTGTGCGGCTGCCTGCACGCGACCTTGGCCTGGCGCGCCTCGTCGGCCTTGCGCTCGCGGCTCTGCTTGAAAGCCTCGATCCGTTCGTCCAGGCGTTCGCGGGTCCGGTAGGACTCGATGAACGACGGGCGCAGGGCCTTGCCGCCGAAGGCGTGCAGGACATAGCGGCCGGGGCCGTCCTCGGTGGCGTAGTAGCAGGAGCCGTCCGGCAGGTCGGTGCGGTTGCCGTTGTAGCGGTTGCCCACGACGGCATCGCGGTACTCGGCGCGTTCTGCGGCGGTGAGGCTGGCGGGGTTGGGCGTGCGGCGGAAGTTCACGGTCGGCTCCTGGTCAGTGGGGGAGGAAGCGGCGGGCGGCGTTGAGCGCCTTGCCGGCCTTGTGGCGGTAAACCTGGGCGCGCTGGCGCTCGGCGGCGCCGAGTCCGGCAGCGCCGGCGGCGCGCAGCAGCCGGCCGCGCCTGGCGAAGTCGCCGGCGCACCGCAGCAGGTGCGAGGCCTCGCCCACGAAGTGCTCGAAGCGGTCGGTGTCGAAGGTGGCGTGCATGTCGTTCTCCTTTGGTGGCGGCGTGTGCATGAACACTGCACACGATGGGCGAAAGAAAATCAGGGCTGGCCGAGCGCGTCCAGGAACGCGCGGCGCCAGCGGTAGGCGGTGGCGCGGGACATGCCGAATTCCTCGCGCAGCTGCGCCACGCTGGGCGCGCGGCCCGCGAAGCGAAGCGCGACCTGCACTGCGACGTGGACGGTGCCGTGGCCGGTGGTGTGCACGGCCTGCTCGGTGTAGCTGGCGGCGCGCTGACGGCGCCGGCGGGGCAGGGCGGGGAAGAAGCGCGGGAAGGGCGCGAGGCTTGAACGCTGCTGCTGGTACATGGTCGGTTCTCCTGTTGCTGGGTGGTGGCGCACGGTCACGCGGCCGCGTCGGAAAGCGGCCCGTCGAAGTCGTTGCTGGTGAGGCTTTCGAGGTCCTGCAGCACGTTGTCCAGGGCGTCGATAGCGGCGTCGGCGGCTTGTGCCTTTTCGCTGTCGGCCAGCGAGTCGGGCATGTTGTCGCGGTACTCCTGTTCCTCGTCACGGATCGCTTCGAGGTCGGACGTGATCGCCTCGGCCTCCTGCACCAGCGAAGCGATGCGCTCCCGGATGGCCTCGATCTGGCGGCGGCGGGCCTTGTTCATGACGTGGCCTCCGCGATGGAAAACGCTGCGTCCAGGAAGGCATCGACATGCTCGGCGAGGCTGTCGAGCCAGCGGGCAACGGCCGGCGGCACTTCCATGCCGTCCAGCTCGCCGGTGTCGGTCACGCACGCGAACGTGCCGGTACGGTCACGCGGACCGATGACCAGGGCGGGCGTCCCCTGGCCGGGATCGTCGGGAAAGGCCTCGGCCGGATCGAGCACGACGCGATAGCGGGAATCGGCCGGGCAGGTGAGGGTTTCAAGGTTCATCGTCGGTCCTCCGGGTTGGCCTATGGTGTGCATTACCATTGCACACCATAGGCGGAAAGAAAAGGTCAGAACAGGGCGATTTGCTCGGCCAGGTAGGGGTCGGTCTGCTCGATCCACGCGAGGAAGAAGCGGCGCAGTCGGCCCGGCGGGATGCAACTGCCCATCCAGCCGCCGGTGCAGGTCCTGCGCTCGTCCTGCTCGTCTAGGCTGTAAATCCAGCCCTTGCCGTTGACGGCCACGCGCACGCGCACGGCGTCGCGGACCATGCTCGGCTCGCCGTAGGTCGGGGACAGCTCGGCTTCAAGGCTGAAACCGTCCCGGTTGGCCAGCGGCGTCGCCAGCTCGGCGTTGTCGGCCAGCCGCATGCTGGCGATCTGCAGCACGCGGGCCAGGTCCTCGGTCTGCTCGGCGTCAAGGTAGAGGCGGATCACTTGCGCACCGCCTGCAGGCGCTCGGCCAGCTCGTCCTCGGTGATCGTCTCGGCTGTCACCAGCCCGCCGCCAAACTTCGCGTAGGCCATTACCGACAAGGTGCCGTCGGCCAGCTTTCCCCGGAAGTCGGGGTGCGTGTCCTGCCACACCCGCTTGAACGCTGCCGCTCGCTCGGCCGTTCCCCCCATCGCAGAACCCGAGTTCTGAGCCGGCTCTTGCTGTTGCTGGTGCTGGTGATTTGCGCGTGTCATTGCCTGGTCCTCCTGTGGTGGTTGTCCATCGCGTCGCCGTCGTCCTTCGCCGTGCTTCCCGCGTAGGTCGAGCGGCCGGGGAAGCGGGCGATCAAGGGCGAACCGGAAGCCGCAGCCCGTAGCGCAGCGAAGGGACCGGGTGAGGATTCGGCGCAGCGAACCCTTGAACGCACGCGCGGCCGCTCTACCGTGCAGCGGGGGCGAAGGGGGACGGTGGCGCGAGGCCTGGACAGCCCACGGATGGCAATGACCGCGAGCGGCATCGGCAGATGCCGTGCCCTGGCGCCGGCGCCGATCCGCGCAGCGGATCCGCGACGGCGTGCTCTTGGCCGCGGCGGTGAAGCAAAAAAACGGGGCTTTCGCCCCGTCGCCTTACTGGCCTAGTTGCTCGATCAGCCCTGCGATGGCGGTCAGCAGCGTTGCCAGTGCTGTGATGATCGCCGGCAGGTTTTCGAGGACCAGCTTTAGGACTTTCAGCGTGCGGTTTTTCATGGTGCGCTCCTTTCTGCGCGGGGTTGTTCATCGCGCACCGACATGCACGGCCAGCGGCTAAGGGCCGGGGGCAAGGGCGAACCGGAAGCCGCAGCCCGTAGCGCAGCGAAGGGACCGGGTGAGGATTCGGCGCAGCGAACCCTTGCGCCTGGACCGCGCTGGCCGATGTTCGGTGCGGGCTGCGATGAATGACCTGCGCAGGAAAAAGGAGGCGCACCATGAGCACGCTGGAAGGCCGGGGTCCTCGATGCTGGCGGGCATCAACTGGCGGCGCTGCTGGTCGCAGGGCTGTTCGTGCAACGTGCTCTAGGCCAGTGACGGGGCGCCGTTTTCAGGCGAGCCGCCGCGGCCGTCGCCGGCATTGCCGGCGACGCGACCCGCGCAGCGGGGCGTGCCCTGGCTCCCACGCGAGGGCAAAAAAAACCGCCGGTGGTGTCCGGCGGTGAAGGCGGCCGGGTGTCCGGCCGCCGCGGTGCGCGCTTAGCCCTGGCCGTCGTCCTTCGGCTCGTGCTTGGCGATCATCAGGAACACCTCGCCATCGGTGGCGACGGGGACGGCCCGCAGGCGGACGTTGAAGCCGCCCTTGCCGTTGGGGAACGCGCGGCCGACGCGGTACCAATCGGTGCGCTTCTCGCCGTTCACCTCGTAGGTGGACGCGCCCAGCACGTCGAAACGCTCGGACTCGCTGCCCTGGGTGGTGGTCTTGGACTTCGCCATGATGCTTCTCCTGTTGGTGGGTTGCTGCGCGGATGCGCGAGCCCTGCACACCGGGCGCGGAGAAGCCGGCCCTGCACCCATAGGGGCGCAACGCAGTGGAGCACTGCGCAGCAGTTGCAGGGTTGGCGAGCGCCCGGAAGCTGAGCGAGTGAATAGCATCCGCTGACCCACCGGCAGGAATCATGGCGATGGCCACACCACCCATGCGAGGCCTTCGACGTGCTGGGCCGCTCGCGCTGCGCGCGGGCGGCGATGCCGATTGGTGCCCTGTCGCGTTCCCTGGCAAGGGTGGCTGGTGCCTGCGGGTGTTCGCTGCCGATACCCTGGCAAGGCGGTGATCGCCACGCGCGGGCCGTGGCGGCCTGGCTGCGCTCCGCGGCGGGCGGTGCGGCCGCGGCGCAGGTATGACAAGGGCCGCGTGCGCGGCCCTTGCGTGGGGTGCTGTTGCTGTTCCTGCCCGTCAGGGCAGGTCCCAGTCCTCGGGCTTCTCGTTGGGGCTGCGCTTCTTCACCACGATGACCGCCTCGCCGTTCCCCTGGGGAACGGGCAGGGCGCGCAGCTTCAACGTGAAGCCGCCGTCCTTGGTCGGGAACGCGGCGCCCAGGCGCGTCCAGCCGGTTCGCTGTTCGCCGTTGTGCTCGAAGTCGTGCGGGGCGAGCGCATCCCAGCGTTCCTTGGGCTGGGATGCCTCGCTGTCGTTGCTCTTGGCCATGTCACCCTCGCTAGTGTGTAAGTCGTGGCGCGTGTGCCACGACGTTGCACACTAGCGCGCCGTCGCCAGTGGCGCAAACCGCGCGGGCAGGACGCCCGCGCCCGGACGCCAGGCGGGCAGGGATGCCCGGCCTGGCACTGCGGTGGCAGTGGTCCAGCCGCGGCTCAATCCTCGCCGGGCTGCATGATGGTGATGACCGGCTCGCCGGCGTCGCCGGGGCCGATGGCCAGCACCAGCACCACCGGGCGCGGGCGGATGCCGCGCCCTTCGGTCGGCACGCGGTAGACCTGGAACCGCCGCTGCTGCGCGCCGCCAGCGGCGCGTGCAGCGAGGCGGGCCATGTAAACCACGTCCCAAAGCCGGCCAGCTTCGTCCTGGATGGTGGCTTTGCGCTTGGCGGTGTGCTCGGTCCACTCCACGCAATCGACCCACGCGGCGCGGGTCATGGCCACCGGCACGGTGAAGCCGGCCTCTCGGGCGACGGTGGACACGTCCACCAGGTAGCCGTCCTCGATGGCCTCGGCGCGGGTGTAGCTGTGAACAATGTCGTCGGCGGTGAACATGGCAGCTCCTTAGTGGTGGGGGCAGTCGTCGGAATCGAGGGTGTAGAAGCACGATTCGCAGGCGTGGGTGCCGCCGGGGATCAGGTGCCCGGCGGCGTTGCCGCAGTAGTCGCACGCCGTCGCGGTGGCCGGGCGCGTGATGCGCCACACGGTGCCCGGTGTCGTTTCGTGCAGCTCGCCGCCGTTGGCGGCGGCGAATGCTTCGGCATCAGCCCGAGCCTTGAAATAGGCATGAACCCCGAGCCAGTCGGACGCGGTGAAAAACGGAGTAGTCATGGTCTTAGCCCTCGAAAGCCAGCCACACGCGGAGTTCTTCGGCGTCGGTGATGAAGTCGCCGGCCGCCACGCGGCCATCGGCGACGAATGCCACGTCTGCGTTGAACCGCTGGCACAACAGCAGCGCGCCCGCTGCCTGTTCGATGCTGTCGAAGTGCCACAGCATCCGGTGATCGTCGCCATCGCGTTGCACGTCGAGCGAGTAGATGCGGTCTTGGTTGGTCGCCATGTCAGCCTCCGACGTGGAAGGGGATTTCAGCGGTCCAGCCGCGACGCCCGCGCAGCATCTGCTCAAGCATCCGCACCATGCCGGCCTTGTCGTGCCCGCCGCCGGCGCCCCACGCGCCGCAGTAGGAAAAGCGCCCGGTCTTGGCGGACACGCGGATTTCCGCGCCCACGCGGCCGCTCTGCGTCCTGTAGCGCCCGACGACGTGCCAGCCGGCCCACGCCGTGCCTTGCTCCGCTTCCCGGCCATGCTTTGCGAGCTGCTGAGCCTGCTCTTGCTGGTGCTGGTGCTCTTGATTACGGACGTTCATCGCAGTTGCCTCCTTCGTTGTGACCATGCTTCGCTGAGTGCTTCGCCTTGGTCGTGAGGCAGCGCTTGCGATGGAGCGCGGGGGCAAGGGCAGAAGCGCAGCGTCCCTTGCCCCCGTGCGCGCACGCGCTACAGGCCTGCGACCAAAAAAGGCGGGGCACTCTGCGAGGTCACAACGGGCCAGGAGGTAATGGCGATGCGCCCGGTCAAGCGCGAAGCGCGTCAGCGCGGGGACCGCGCAACGGCGAGGATGGAAGCCCGAAGGGCCGAGACAGCGGCACGCTGGCTCGGTTCACGACAGCCGTATGCCGGCACCGCCGGCATCGCCGCCAGCCCCAAGTCCTGGACCTGGATCAACGGCAACAGCAACAGCGGGTTTGCCAGGGGATGAAGCTGGAAAAGCCGGGAATTAGGGCGATGGTGGAACGGCTGCAGCTGCTACAACGTCAGCTTGCGGAGACACTTCGACTGCTGCGACGACGCGGCATCTTGAGCGGGATTTGCGCCTTCTCGGTCGGTTCGATCAGCGGCATGGCGGTCCCGAGTTTGTCGCGCATGTGTTCGGGACAGCTCGCAGCGATCGAGGCCTTGGTACGGAATCCGATGAAGCAACCGCAGCGATATTTCTGGCCCCATCGTTCGTTGCCTTCGAGTCCTCGCTGGATCGCGTCGAGTGCTTTCAACGCGGCGGGTCGGCCCTTGCGATACGCACGCGGCTTGGCCTCGTAGCCGGCAATGATGACCTCCACGCTGCCGACGCCGAGCGAGCGGAGAAGATCGAAGGCGGTTTCGACCTTGGCGAACAAGCGCGGTTCCCCGCGCTTGGCGATGAGGACCTGGTGCGCCATGCCGTAGCGAACGGCGAGGGTGTACCCTCCGACCTGGCCGGTGAGCGTGTAGCTGCGAACCGCGCCGGAGCTGGCCAGCTCGCGGAGCGTGGATAGGACGATTCCATTCACGATAGCGGGCACCCGGAAAGATACATTTCGGGAGCCAGCATAGCGGATTGCCCGCGCCGCGGGCGCAGCCCGCGGGCGGGAATCCGCACATAACGCGAAATTCCGCGCAGTCCCGATCCGGCTAGGCCAGGCCGACTCGGCGCTTCACCGCGCCGGCGTAGATCCGCGCTAGCGGATCCACGCCCGGCCGTTCGCACCTGGGAGCGGAAGGGCGGCCGTTAGGACGCTCCGCTTCAATGCGCTCGCTCTTTGGCTTGTTTCTGTAGGCCGACGGTCAGCGCGTGGGCGATGGAGTCCACGGGCAGCCAGGCGTTGCCCGAGTAGTCGCCGAAGAATTCGTAGAGAAGATCGTCCACGTCATCGGAACGGGGGTCGCGCCCGAGAACAACGCCATCACGGTCAAGGCCCATGAGGAACGCAAGGTCGTCAGGCGTGATCCTGTCGTCAGCGAAGCGAAGATCGAGGAAGGCGAGCAAAGAGCGGTCATCGCTCGGATCGCCAGCGTCGTCGCCCAGGATTTTGAGCGCCGCTATAGCAACGTCGTCGCTGCGAATGTGCGGCAGCGTTTCATAGCCAGGCATATCGGAATCGACGGTGGGCGTATCAAAGAGGGCGTCCATTTCGGCGGTGGTCAGGGTCTCGCCAAAGCGCGCATCAAGGTAGCGATGCAGGAGGGTTATGTACTCGTTGGGAAACATGGCGGTGTCGCTGCAGTTGAGGGGCAAGGCGAACGGTAGTGCTCCCCGGAAGGGGATTTAAGGCCTTCAAGGAAGGCCGAAAATCCCGCTTGTTAACTTGCGTTAGCGTGTTGAAACGGGCGTTAGCGAACGCTTCCAAGCTGTTGTGGAAGCGTTCAGCGGAAAGGCGGCCGTTAGGCCGCCTCCGCTTGCTCTTGCGGTGCGATGAAGGCCAGCAGGTAGTCGCTGGCCTGTGCCGCCTTCGCCGCCGCAGTGGTGAAGGCCTTGCGGTCATCGCGCAGCAGCTTGGCCCAGCTGGCCAGGTAGGCCGCGTGGTCCTCGCGCGGCTCGGTCGAAACGCCCAGGTCGGCGCAAAGGAACGCAGCGCCCAGCTCGGCCACCAGCTCCTCGGCCGCGTAGGCCTCCGTGCCGAAGCGGTTGGCCAGGTCGCGCTCCAGGCGCGGCCCGGTCCAGTGGACCAGCTCGTGCAGCGCCGTTGCGTAGTAGGCCTCGGTGGCGGTCATCGTGGCCGTGCCAGTGAAGGCCTCGCGCGGGGGCAGCACGATGCTGTCGGTGCTGGGGCGGTAGTAGGCCCGTGCCCCTTCGTGCGTGATGGTCGCGCCCGACGCGGCCAGCAGCGCATCCGCCTGCTCGATGGGGCTGACAAGGTTCTGCGTCGGCATCGGGGCGGGGGCGGCGTAGCCGTCCACCTGCGCGACGTTGAACACCCACGACAAGCGGGCGCACGGCACTTTGCGGGTGGCGTCGTCGGCGGCGTCATCGCCGGCGTCGGCCTTGCGGTCGAGCATCTGGAACCAAATGACCGGCGTGCCCTTCTCGCCCTTGCGCACCGTGGCGCCTTTCTCGGCCCACTGCTTGAAGGTCGCCCAGCGGTTTTCGCTGTAGCCGGCTTCCTGGGCGGTGATCCAGAGCATGACGACGTTCGAGCCGCGGTAGCGGCGGCCGGTGATCGCGTTCTCCGGCATGGTGAGGGCCGGGCCTGCCCAGGGACGCTCGTAGGGACCGCAGCTTTCGAGGGCGGCGATGATCGCGTCGGTGATGACCTGGTAGGTGTCGCGCTTGGCTTTCATGGGATTGGCTCCGGTGGTGCCGCTGGTGCGGCGGGAGCTTTCCAGCGCGAAGGGCGGCCAGCGCGGCGCACACCGAAGGGCGCAACGCAGTGGAGCACCCGCGTAGCGGGTTGTGCGCCGTGCAGCCCGTAGCAGCCTGGCTCCCACTGCCGCACGGCACCGCCGGGGACACGCCCATGCGCGCGACACGGGCATCAGCGATGCGATGACGCCCTCGGCGGTCCCTGTCCCTGGGTTGGCCTGGCCATGCCGGCGACGTCGGCCGCGCTGGCTCGGGTCATGCTCTGGATCACCGCCGCCGGCGTAAGCGGGTGGGCGAGCTTCGGGCCGGGAAAACGGTGCGCAGGGGAGGGAGCCGGTTGGTTCCGGTGACCGCATGGCCGCGGCGTAGCCGCAGCCAGAACCCGCGTGCGCCCGCTTGTCGTGGGTGTGTTGCGCAGGGAACGCTTGCCCCGGTGCCGTCCCTGTCAGCCCATCAGGCGGTTGCTGGTGCGCCGTGTGCGCCAGCTCGAAGGGGTACGGGCCGCCCCAGCGGCGACGGTGCTGCTGCGAGGCCTGGAACGGCCACGGTGACCGTCGAGGCTGCGACGGTGTTGCCGGGCCACTGGACCGGGTTGTGCCTGACCTGGCCATCCCCGGCCGGGGCCGGGGAGCTGGTGGTCGGGCGCGTCAGCGCGCCGACATGCCCTTGAGGCGGTCGAGTCGTGCGAGGACGGCCTTGCCTGGCTTGCCCTTGGCGCTGCGTTGCACCGCCCAGGTGAGCGCGGCGTGGTACTGGTCGACCCCGACCAGTTCCACCGCCACGTCATCGGCTTCATCTTCGCGGCGTGGGTGGAGCAGCCAGAGCATCACTGGCGCCAGCAGCAGGAGCGCGATCAGCGCACCGCCACGGCTGGGGCTGGTGATGTAGGCCAGCAGCAGGATGAGCGCGGCCAGTGCCGCCAGGTAGTGGCCGCGGGCGATGTGGCCCCACTCGTGGGCCAGCAGCGCCCGGCGTATCTCGGCCGGGGCATCGAGCATGCTCCGGCCGACGCAGGTCCAGCGGTAGAGGACCGCGGCGCCGCCATACAGGCGCAGCGCCCAGTCCGGCAGGACGGCGACGCGCTTGCTGGCCAGCAGCGCCAGGCGGCTCGGCCGCCGGCGTTGCAGCTCGTCGTATTCGGCCTGCAGTTGGGCGGGCGTAGCGCGCATGGATCGAGTATGCCGCGAAGGCTGGGTTAGACCCAGCCTCGCGCGGCGAGTGAAACGACGCCGTTGTTGGCGACCACGAAGTGGTCGAGTAGGCGAATGTCGAGGATCGACAACGCCTGCTTGAGCCGGGCGGTCACGGCCCGGTCGGCGGCGGACGGTTCGGGATTTCCGCTCGGGTGGTTGTGTCCGACGATGACGGCGGCGGCGTTGCGCAGCAGCGCCAGGCGGGCGACCTCGCGGGGATGGACCTCGGCACCGTCGATGGTGCCGGCGTGCAGGTCCACCACGTCGATGACGCCGTGGCGCGTGTCCAGCAGGATGACGGTGAAGAATTCGCGGTCCCTGCCAGCCAGGCGATAGCGCAGCATCTTGCCGGCTGCTTGCGGGTCGGTGATGTGCAGCCCGTCGCGCATGCGGGCGCGAAGGATCGCGTCTGCCCTGGCCAGGATTTCATCGTCGGTGCCATCAAGGGATGGGTGCCAGAGCGGTAGGTTTTCCATGCGTCCCTCCAGTTGCCGGTAGTGGCGGTGGGACGGCCGGGCGCGGCCGCCAGCCGGGAAGCACCCGAAGGGCCGCAACGCAGTGAAGGAGCGCACGCTTGCTCCCGGCTGGCGGTCGGGCACAGTCCCACAAACCGCCACAGGCAACGGGGCATGGGAAACCTGCGATGGCAGGGCGGGTTCCTGGTGCCGGCGAGCTGGACAGTTCAGGCCGGGTCCGCGCTCGAGGAAGCGCAGCGCCTCGAGGCGGGCCAGGCCGGCGGGGTGAGTGCGATCTGGCGGCGAATCCGCGCACGCGGATCTGCCGCGCGATCGCGCGGGTGGTGGAGCTGCAGGCCGGCGCCGATCCGCGTAGCGGATCCGCGTTGGCCGGCAGGCAGGGCAGGAGGTGGAGTGCGGGGCGATAGTCCCCGTCGGCGCTGTGCGGCCGTCTGGCGGCCGCTGCGGGGCTTCCTGGGCGCCTGGGCGCCCGGCAGGCGTCAGCGCGCCAGCGCGGCCGACACGGCTTGCAGGAGCTTGTCTACCGCCGGGCCGACGGTCCGGTGGTCGAAGTGCAGGGCGGTGGGGTGGTAATCCACGCCGCCGGCCTCGATGCGGATGACGTACTGCCAGGTCGAGCGGTCATCGCCGATGGCGATGGCCGCATGAGGGATCACGGCTGTGATCGCGTCGAGGCGGACCCAGCGCCATTCGGCGTCGGGGTCGGGGAGTCGGCCGTTTTGTGCCTTGAGCACGCGCACCCAGGTGGGCGTGTCGCCGTGGCCGGTGAGCCGGATGCCGTCCTCGGTGGAATGGACCAGCTCGATCACTTGGCCTTCCGCTTGGGGGCGGCCTTCTTGCCGGCCGCCTTGCCCTTGGGTTTGGACTTGGGCGCGTTCACGTCGAGCCAGGCGCCGCAGGCGCTGCGGTTGGTGCGCACGTCGGCCGGCAGCTCGATGCCCTTCTCGCCGGCGACCTTCTCGGCGAAGGCGAGCTGCGCCGGTGACGGCGGCAGCGAGGCGTAGGCGTCGGCGTGCTGGTCGATGAAGCCTTGCACCTGGGCGAACGCCGCGCCTTCGGCCGGCGGCGCCAGACCCAGCGCCTGGGCGATGGTGTTGGCGTAGCGCACCTGGGCTTCCGACGGCGCCCGGCTGGCGGCCAGCTCGGCGGCCTCGCCGACGATGGACGCGATCAGGCGGGTGATGTTGCCGGCGATCTTCTGCACGAATTCGTCGCGGTGCTCGATCCCGAGCACGCCGCGGCGCAGCTCGTCCAGGCGTTCCTCCCACACCGCGGTCATGGCCGGATCAGTGAGCTGCACTGGCAGCACGTCGATCAGCTCCCGGCCGGTCGCGGTAGAGACGATGTGCTTGCCCTGGTCCTCGATGTAGCCGCGCTCGCGCAGGGTCTTAATGACCTCGGCGCGGGTGGCCACGGTGCCGATGCCGGACGTTTCCTTGAGCCGTTCCTTGATCCGGGGATCGGTGGCGAATTTGGCCACCGATTCCATGTCCTGCTGCAAGGTGCCGTCGGTGTATCGCTTCGGCGGGGTGGTCTTGCGCGGCTTGAGCGCGGCGGTGTCGAGCGTGACGCGGGCGCCGTCGGCGATGGCCGGCAGCTCGCCGGCTTGGTCCTCGCCGGCGTCGTCCTCGGCCTCGGGGTCGGCGGCGCCGAATACGGCGCGCCAGCCCTGGTCGAGCGGCACGCGGCCCACGGTGGTCAGGGCCACGCCATCGGCATCGAGCGTGAAGCGGGTTTCCGCGAAGCGGTAATCCGGCATCAGCGCGGCGAGGTAGTGCTGGGCGATCAGCGCATAGGCAGCCTTCTCGTCGTCGTCCAGCTGGGCGGCCGACGGATCGCCAGGGCGCGGGACGATGGCGTGGTGCTCGTGCTTGTTGACCTGCTCGGTATTGAACACGCTCTTGCGGATGACCGGCTTGTGGACGGACAGCGCGGCCACGCTGCGCGCCAGGGCGGGCACCTTGCCCAGCGCATCGAGCACGTCGCCCACCTCCGGCTCCTGCTCGTTGGGCAGGTGGACGCAGGCGGTGCGCGGGTAGGTGGTCAGCTTCTTGTCGTAGAGGCTCTGCGCGATCTTGAGCGTGTGGTCGGCCTTCCAGCCGAGCTTCTTGCTGGTGAGGCTGGTCAGGCGCGTGAGGTTCAGCAGCTTGGGCGGTGCCTGGGTGCGTTCGTTCTGCTCCACGCGCAGCGGGCCTTGGTGCCCGCTGACGCGGCGGGCGATGGCTTCGGCCGCTTCGCGGTCGTAAAGCCGCTCGGCCTCCGGCGGGGAGTGGCGCAGCGTCACGGCCTCGCCGGTCGCGGTCGAGGCCTGCACCTCGATGTCGTAGAACGTGCGCACCTGGAAGGCTTCGATTTCGCGGTCGCGGCGGACGACAAGCGCCAGCGTCGGCGTCTGGACGCGGCCGACGGACCGCACGCCCTTGGCGCCGCTCGCACGCGAGCGCAGCGTGTAGGCGCGGGTGAGGTTCATGCCGATCAGCCAATCGGCGCGGGCACGCGCCTGCGCGGCCCAGTACATGGGTTCGCTGCTGCTGCCTTCGCGGATGGCGCCCAGCGCCTTGCGCAGCGAGGCTTCATCGAGCGCGCTGTACCAAAGGCGGCGGACCGTGCCAGCGTAGCCGGCATGGTCCAGCAGCTCGCGGGCGATGGCCTCGCCCTCCTGGCCGCAGTCGGTGGCGACCACGACTTCCGATGCTTCGGCCAGGGTGGCCAGCACGGCATCGAGCTGGCGCTTCTTGTTCTCGTCGGGCAGCAGCAGCCAGTCGTCGGGGATCATCGGTAGGGTGTCGAGAGTCCACTTCTCCCATTCGGAGTTGTAGCCCTCGGGTGAGGCCTGTTGCAGCAGGTGGCCGATGGCCCAGGTCACGCGGCCGTCGTTGGTGTCGATGAAGCCGGCGCCGCGGCGGGGATTCCCCAGCAGCGGCGCGAGGTTTTCAGCCTGGTCCTTCTTCTCGCAAAGCCACACGCGCACGGTGTCAGTTCTCGTCGTTGGAAGGGGGGAGGACTTCGAGGCCTTCGCCGCGGGCTTGATCGGCGCCCGTAGGGTTGACGGAAAGCCAGAACACGGCGAGCGCCAGGCCGCCGATCACGACGGCCCAGCCGGCGTGGCCGGTCCAGAACAAGGGGATGGCCAGCGCCATCCCGATCAGCACGATGCTGGCGCGGGTGAGACGCGACCAGCCGGCCATGTAGCCGCCGACGCTGGCCAGCCATTGGCCGAAACGGAAGGCGACGCCCTGGGCCGGCCAGGGCGCCGTGGCGCGCTCTTTACGCTTGCGCCGGAACAGCATTACTTCTCGCCGGCCTGCGGCTGCTTGGCCACGAAGGCCAGGAAGTCACGGTTCTTGTCCAGCGAGTGCTCGATCAAGGCAATCGCTGCATCGTTGAATTCCGGCTTGGCGCCTTCGCGCTGCTCGTAGTACTCGCAGAACAGCTCGATGCGGCGGACGGTTTGCGGGTCAAACTGCAGCCGCTTGGTGATGCGCTCGGTCTTGACCGGGATCTTCGGAAGGGCAGAGGGCTTGCGGGCCATAGTGGGTTTCCTACGCTGGGTAACGGTTATTGATCGCGGTCGTGACGATGACCGCGATGGTGGTGGCCTTCTGCGCCGCCATCCGGGTCAGCATGCGGTGCAGCTGCTCGGTGACGTGGAAGCGCAGTCGGATACGGTCGGGCTTTCGGTAGGTGCCGCCAGCGATAAGCTCTGTGGGTGCAAGCAAGTAATCCTCCGTGATCGTCTGGACGAAGATGCGCCGGCTGACGCCGGCCTTCTTCGCGTCGCGGTCAATCGCCTTCATCTGCTTGGGCGCCACGCTGACAACAACGTGTCGGCGGATGGCCTTGGCAGGCATTGGTGACTCCATAGTTGGGTTGCTGGCGCCAGGATTGGCGCCAGCTCCCGACTGTAAAGACATTGCACACCTAAGGCCATCGGCGGAAGTCATGCTTGACCGGCGGGGTTTATTCGACATAGGGCGCCAGCGCCATGTCCTTGTTGACCATCACGGCCACCCGCTGGCCGGGGCGGACTTCGAGGGTCGGCTGGACGTTCAATGTCCGCTGGACAATCTGCTGGCCAGCCGAGTTGACCGCCTGCCCGGCGCCCTGGGCCGCGGCCTGGCCGGCGTCGCGCTGGAACGATGAGAAGCTGTCGCCCTCGGACGTGGCCACGGCCGCGGCGAGGACGCTGGACAGCACCACGCTGGACACGACCTTGCCCCAGTGGTTGTTCACCTTGTCGCGCACGCCTGCGTAGCCCGACATATCCACGCCCGGCATGCCTTCGAGGTCGATGCTCGAACCGTTCGGGAACCGCAGCCGCTGCCACACCAGCAGCACGCGGTTCTGGCCGAAGGTCACGCGCGAGTCGTAGGCGCCGATCAGGACCGATCCCTGGGGGATGATGACGTGCCGGCCGGTCGGCGTGTCGTAGACCGGCTGCGAGACTTGGGCGGTGATCTGGCCGGGCAGGTCGCTGTTGATTCCCGTGAGGAACAGCGCGGGGATCATGGTGCCGGCACTGACGACGGTGGGCGAGGCCGGCGGCATGATGCCGCCACCGAGCACGAAGCCGTCGCCCTTCTCGTTCTTGAGGAAGTCCCGCTTGTCGTCCTGGCGGTTGTTGGCGTCGCGGGCGGCAGCGGGGTCGGGCATTCCCGGCACCTGCATGCCGGCCATTGCCGAGCGCATGAGCTGGTCGGGCGAAGGCGGCGTGTAGCCGCCGATCCCGGCCGCGCCGCTACCCGATCCCGAGCGCCCGGCGCCACCGAAATTCGACGGTGCATCGCGGGCATCGGCCGCCCGCTTGAGGCGGTCGAGTTCCTGCTGGGCGAGCGCCTGCTGGTACGCCGTGAGCTGCTGGTTGTTGTTCGCGCCGTAGGGCTGGCCGTAGGCCTGGCCCGCGGCCCGCTGCTGCGCGTCGTACTGCATCTGGCCGACTTCACCGGGCATCGGCGGGCCGAGCTGCGGGACGTTCTGCGCCCGCTGCGCGGCCGCCGCGCTGTAGTCGCCAGGCAGCGCGTTGAAGGTTTCCGACTTGGCTGCAACGCTCGGGCGGTTGTCGTCCTGGCGCTCCTGCTGCTGCGGCGGCTTGGGCATGAAGGCGGAGATAAAGACGAAGGCGATCAGCACGCCGACGACGCCGGCGAGAATCCCGACCTTCTTCTTGTCCAGGGTCTTGAGCTTCGGCTTGGGCGTGGCCAGGGGAATCGGCTCGTCCTGCGGCGGCTCGTAGCCGCCAGCAGCTTCGCCGGTCACCGGGTCGCGCTCGTCCTCGGGCGGGGTGGTGGTGGTCTGCATTGCGCTGATTCCTTAGCGGCGACGGATGGTGATGGCCTGCTTGGCGCCGACGCGCAGCTCGGCGCGGTCGAACACCCGATCCACAACGTAGGTCGGGCCGTTCGTGCCATCGGCCACGCCGCGCACCCGGTAGTTGACCATCAGCGGCTCGCGGTTCTCGATGATGAAAAGCGCCGGCGCGTCGGTGGCGTTGAGGTTGGGCGGCATGCGGATATAGGTCTGCTTGCCGTCATCGAACACCTGCAGCGGCCGCCAGGCGCGATAGCGCCGCGGGCTGTCGATGGTGTAGTTGAAATGCAGCGATTCCGGGCTGGCCGCGACCGGAATCACGGACTCGCGGCGGGCGGCGACCGCCTGCTGCTGTTTCCACGTATCCATCGGGTACTGCCAGGACACGCTCGGCATGTGCCAGTCGGCGACGCTGCGGGCGGTGATGAGGTAGCTGCGGCGGTTGGTCGGGATGAACAGGTCAGTGGTCAGCCCGGCGTCGATGGCCTTGAGGATGACGTGGGTGCGCTCCCCTTCGGCGCTGCCGCTGTTCACCTGCGCGATCATCCAGCGCACGGTGTCGCCACCCTGGACCTCGCCGGTGATCTGCTCGCCCGGCTGCAGGGCAATGTCGGTGATGCGGCCGGCGCCGACGTACACGGTGAACAGCGCGCCAGGCCGGTAGGTGAACACCGTCTGGCTCCCGACGTTCGCCGTGGTGCTGCTGGTCGGCACCTGGCGGGCCTCGGCGATGTATTCGGCGACCTGGGCGCGCTGCTGGCCGTCGAACCGCTCGCGCGCACGCGCAACGCGGGGCGAGACTTCTTCGTGCTTGATCGTCGCCGGCACCACCAGCGGCGCCGGCGACTGGTAGCTGGCGTTGGTGGCCGTGGTGAAGGGTGCCGCCGCCGGCGTGGCGTGGGCGGGGGTGGCCGGCAGGGGGGTTGCCGACGCCGGCGGCGGCGAAGCGTCCAGGGCCGACGTGATGGCTGGCACCTGCTGGGTGGTGGTCGAGGGAAGCTGCTGCGCCGTGGCGGTGCCTGCGGCCAGCATGAGGGCGACGTAGAGCGGAGCTTTCATGTTGGTTTGCATAGTCCTTGCACTCGTATGGTGAAAAAAAATCACGGCGTAGCGAGGTCGCTATTCCAGTTGAAGTCGGTGATGAACAGCCCGCCCGGATTGATAAGGTCCATCCCGGCCGGCACATTCGGCTCCTGCTTGACGGTGAAGGTGGCCGTCCACGTCGCCCGGTTCTTGACCTGGCCCTGGTCGGTGAAGGTGGTTTCAATCCACCGGGCCTGGTAGCTGTCGGCCGACACGGGCAGGACCGAGACCACCTGCGCGGTCACGGTTTCAAGCCCGACCTTCTTCTGCGCCGAATCGGGCTGGTTGGCCCAGGCGTTGAGCTTGTTGGCGGCCTGCGGCGTGGTGAAGGCGTAGGCACGCTGCCAGTTGTTCTTGACCACCACCGGGTCAAGCGAGACGTTGCGCACCAGCTCGATCCACTGGCCCAGGTAGTAGCGATACTCGCGGTCCCCAGCCCGGAAGTTGGCGGACGACGGGGCGGACAGGCGCATGGAGCCGTCGTTGTGGACCTCCACGAAGCGCGGCTCGGGCGCCGGCTTGTTGGCCACCACGATCAGGCCCGCGAGGGCGCCTACCGCGATAAGTCCCACGCCCAGCGTGGCGAATCGCCAGGAGCGCGTGGAGCGCATTTCGTTTTCCAGCCGGTCGTTCCAGCCCTTGCGCGCCGCGTCGTAGTGTTTCGACGCCGGCGGCGAGGGCGGCCGCTGTCCGACCGGCGTTTGCAGAAGTTCCTTCGAGCTGCTCATAGGTGGTTAGGTCTCATCGTTGGTGGGGCGAATCGTCGGGTTGCCACTGCCACCGCTTTGGGTGCTGGTCATGCCTCTCACTGCCGTGGTGCCGGCGTGCACCATCCCGGCACCTGGTCGGAACCGGCTTTGGTTCTGCGCCAGGCGTTGGTCGCGGGCCAGCTCCGCAGCCTGGGAGCTGCCGCGGGCCGCTTCGCGCCCGGAATCCCAGTGCTGCTTGACGCGCTCGCCCAGCTTCACGGCGGGAGTTGCAGCCACCTTTCCAGCTTCGCGGGTGCCGGCGCCGAGCGCGCTGCCCGCCTGGGCCAGCGTGCCGCCACCGCGAGCACGCTGGCCAGCCGCGGCGAGGTTGCCGGCTTCGCCGATACGGCCCGCCGCGGCGATGGTCTTGCCGGCCGCTGGCGCCGCCATGCGGCCCAGCGCGACGGCGCCCACGCCGGCACCGACGGCGGCGGCACCGGCACCGATGGCCACGCCCGCGGCGCTGCCGGCGGTGAGCGAAGGCGAGCCGGACAGTAGGCCGCCGGCGACGGCGGGCGCGTGGACGGCGATGACCGCCATGACAAAGGCGGCAGCGGCCAGCAGCCAGGTGTCCATCAGGGGTGGCGCGGGCTGCAGGACAAAGGTGTTCAGCACACCGCCATAGACCGCGATGATGAAGCTCAACACCATGAGCTTCACGCCTTGGGCGATCACGGCACCGATGGCCTTTTCTGCCAGAAAGGCGGTGTGGTTGGACACGCCCCACGGCACTAGGATCAGGCCTAGGACAGCGACTAGAAAAAACTCGATGTAGGTCAGCAGGCAGGTGAGCGCAAGGATTGCGAACGCCGCCAGGATGCAGAGCATGGCGATGGTGTACTGGATGACCACGGCAAGGGTGGCCACCTTGTCCATCCAGCTACCGTCCTGCATGTCCTCGATGTGGTCCTTGATCGGCTGCATAACCTCCATGCCTTGATCGAGGATCGCACTTGGATTACTGACAAGCGCACTAGAACCGCCACCAGCTAGCGCCCCAATAGTTGCCAGGCCATTCGCAACGCCTTGCGTCAGGGTTGGCCAGGAAGCCAGCAGGAACACGAAGAAACCGATCCGCAGCAGCTTTCGCAGGAAGGGCGCGGTGAAGTCCTCGCCGCGCACTGCCCAAAACAAAGCCGCCACCGCAATCTCGATTGCAGCGAGCGTGCCGATGATGGCCTGCGCCCTTGGCGTCAGAATCCCGAAGCCATTGGCAAACACGTTGACGAACGCATTTAGGAGCTGGGTCAGAAAGCCGGTGGTGGTCGGGTCCATTGGAAGTCCTTAGTCGGCCTCGATTCCAAGCTCGGGAGCTGGCTCGGCCGTTGACTTCTTGAAGGCGTTGCCATCGTCATAGGCGCCCTTGATCTTGAGGTTGGCGCTCTCGTTGTCGCCAGCGCCCGCGCCCCAAATTTTGTCGAACAAGGCGCGACATTCGTCATCGAAGGTGCGGCTTTGCTTGCACTTCGCGGGAAGGCTCGCTCGTTCCGGCGCATCATCGGGCGCGAGGCCGGTCGTGATTTCAGGCCCCCCAC
>Ga0172382_10001907_pt1 | contig 36063 bp, 48 predicted proteins | sample Leawel138RmetaG_FD_122245 | JGI IMG/M metagenome (GOLD analysis project Ga0172382, IMG submission 122245) | Leachate microbial communities from a municipal landfill in Southern Ontario, Canada - Leachate well 138R metaG | ecosystem: Engineered > Solid waste > Landfill > Unclassified | place... | reverse complement strand
GGTTCAGGGCATCCAGCGCCGCCTGCACCAGCTCGGCCTTGTCGAGATCCTGGTGCACCTCGTCGAGCAGGTTCAGGAGGGCGTCTTCGTTCAGGCCGTCCAGCGAGGCCTTGAACTCGTCCAGGTGCGCCTTTGAGGCGCGGCGCAGCTGCTCCTCGGCGATCGCCTCGAGCACGCCCTTGCGGCCGGCGCCACCGCTGGTCTTGTCCTCGAGACCGGCGAGCAGCGGCAGCACGTCGTCGGCCAGGCCGGCCAGGCCGGCGCGCACCTCGGCGACGGTGCCGCCGAGGAAGTCGCGCAGGTCGATGTCGTCATCCGCCGCGACCGGCGGTTCGTCCGCCGCTGCCGGCTTCGGATTGCGCACATGTGCCGGCACCAGGTCGGCCGGCAGGATGCGCGTCTCGCCGGGCTGGACGGCGCAGCCGGCGACGTACATGACGTTCCGGCCGGGGTTGTGTACGGGAATCTCGCGGTTCATTCACCTTGCTCCTGTGGAGACGGCGGCGGGTCGCCCCGCCGCCGTTGGTTTCACAATGCCCGCGATCAGCGGGCGACGCGGGCGGTCGCGGAGTACAACACCATCGAGGTGTAGGCCCGCTTCAGCTGCGTCGGCGTGTGCAGGAAGATGAACTGGTCGCCGTAGGCTTCCTTCTTGCCGGTGAACCGGCCGTTGGAATCCTTCTGGTTCTCCAGCTCGCCCATCGCCCAGGGCTTGCTCATGCGGTAGCGGGTCACGCCGCGCTCGCCGAGGATCACGCGCTGGTCGCCCATGTGCAGGCCTGGCGCGGAGGTCTTGAACGTCGCCAGATCCTTGATGCGGCCGACGTTGCCGTTGGCCGACAGCTCGGTGCCCGGCACGCGGAAGTTCGCAGCGAACTTGCGGGCCTGTTCGATCTGGTTCTGCACCGTGCCGGACATCAGCGACATGTTCGGCATGTGATAGCGGTCGTCCTCGATGACCGCCTTGCGCAGGCCGAAGCGGTACAGGAATCCGTCCCAGTGCACTGCCGTCTCGGTCGAGCCCTCGTCGGTGTCGAACAGGGCGACGTTGGTGGCGTAGGAGTAGCTGATGGTGTAGGCCGTGGCGTTGGCCGGGGTCTGCACCGCGCCGGACTCGTCGACCAGGTAGATCTCGCCCAGGTTGTAGTCCAGCACGTAGTAGTTGCCCGCCGCCTGGGTGCCGGTGCCGTCGTACTCCGACAGCGCCACGGCGTTGTAGGTGACGGTGATCGGGTTCGCGGTGTTGCCGACCTGGTTGCCCTGCAGGTCGTAGACCTTGCGCGGACGCACCACCGGGAAGTGCGCGAGGACGAACACGGTGTCGGAGTCGTCGGCCTGCAGTTCCAGGTTCTCGTTGCTCACCGCGACGGCACCGTATTCATCGGCGGCGTTCAGCACCTCGTTGAAGATCAGCTGCTCGGTGTCTTCGGTGATGATGCGGGTGGCGTTGCGCTGGTTCTCGGCCAGGGCCTCCCAGTTGAGCTGGCCGTCGGTAGTCAGATAGCGCAGCTCGTCGGAGACCTCGAACGCCAGCTTCTGCGGGATCGGGTAGGCCGTCTCGCTGGTCTGGATCACGCCGGCGCGCGCGATCGCCTGGCCCTCGTACTTGCGGGTGCTGTTGCGCCCGGCCGCCGTGGTGTCGCGGTAGCTGTACGGGATCAGGTGGCTGGAGGCGAACGGCAGGGTGTCCACGTCGACGAACTGCAGGCCGACGATGGAATACAGCGCCTCGCGCAGCACCGTGCGCTCGAAGGTCGCCGGCACGGCCACATCGGAGACGATGCCGTCGCCACCGGCCAGCATCTTGGACTCGGCGTGCAGCTGGGCCGCGTTGTCGCGGTCGAACATCGCCAGGACCTTCTCGGCCAGGATCTTGTTCTCGGGCTGCAGCGCGCCGCCGGTGCGGGCGTAGCGGCGCGAATCGGCCTGATCGAGGATGCCGAGACGGCGGTCGATGGTCTCCTGGAGCGATTTGATCTTGTTGCTGTCGTCGAGGGTGATGTGCACGCTGCCGGCCGGGCCGCGGTAGCCCATCTGCGCCAGCTGAGTGCCGACGGCCAGGTCGTTGCCGAGCGAGATCTGGTGCTCGGCGAGCTTCTTGATCTGCTCGGCGGTCATGTCGGCGGTGATCAGATCGGCCGCGCCCAGCAGCTTCTTGCGCTGGTCCTCGGACAGCGACTTGAGGCCTTCTGCCGCCTCGATCGTGTCACTGAACAGCTTCACGTTCGCGTCGCGCTGGTCGGCGAGCTGTTTGGTGCGCTTCGCCTCGGCGTCGCGCTCTTCAGCCATCAGCTTGCGCACATCCTCTGCCGATAGGCCGGTGTTCAGGTTCTTGACGGCGCTGGTCAGGCCGGACAGGTCGAGCTTGATCTCGCCGCCCCGGTTGCCGGCGTCGGCCAGCGTCTTGGCGATCACTTCGCCCTGGGTCACGAACTCGGTCATCAGCGTGCGCTGCAGATCCTCGCTCGCCAGCTTGGTGGCCACGGCCTCGTAGGCGCTCAGCAGCTGCGCCACGACCATCTCGGCCAGGTTGAATTCGCCCAGCTTCTTGCGCAGCTGCTCCATCAGTTCTTTGAGATTCATCGTCAGATCCTCGCTCAACAGGGTTTTGATTCGGTCGCTCAGATAGGTCGGAACCCCGTCCAGGGTCTCCTCGGAAAGCTGCACGGGATCCAGGCGCTTGATCACCGGCCGCGGCGTGAGTGCCGCGCCGAGCAGCGTCGGGCCGTGCTCCTTGCGTTGTTCGTTGTCGCGGTAGTTGTCCGCGAATTCGGCGGACAGGTAGATGCAGCCCCGCTTCTGCACGGCCTCGAGGCCGTACTCGGTGAACTCCACCTCGCCGCGCAGCTTGTTCCCGTCCAGGAACAGGCGTTTGAAGAAACCCGCCGCCCCTTCCTGCGGGCGGTGCGCCACGTCCAGGGCAATCTGCTGCCCATACACGTTGGCCTCGAAGTTGCTCACCATGGACAGCAGCATGTCCCGGCTGATCTCGAACTCGCCGTAGCGCGGGTCGTAGAACCGTCCGGTGCGGGTGATGGTGACGACGGCGGTCTTGCGGTCTTCGGCGAGATGTCGCGCGTCCACGCGGTCGCCGAGGAAGCGCTTGATGCCCTGCCGCGGCCCGTCGCTCAGTCGATATACCTGCATCCGCCCCATCGCACCCTCCACAAAAAAAGCCGAGCGACCGCTTCCACGGTCTGCTCGGCTTTTCGCTGTGCGCGTTACGCCTTTCTGCCAGTCGGCCCCGATCCTGCGTGCAGAATCAAGACAAAACAACTATAAATCAGACGATCACGAACTGGTCACCGACACCCGGCACGTCCGTGACCGCGGCGAACGTGAGCACCTTGGTGGTGCCGTTGTAGGCGCTGATCTGCGAGGCCTGACCGGCGAGCACGCCGGAGGTCCAGACGATCGTGCGGTTGTTGTAGTGGTTGTGGGTCGCCTCGGTAAGGTCTGCCGACATCTGGGTCGTGCTCAGCGTGCCGGAGACTGCCGCGCCCAGCACGGCGGCGCGCGCGCCGCGCGACAGGTTGGTCGCCGCTGTTGCGCTGCCGGCGATCTGGTCGACGTTGGCGGTGACGCGGGTCTGCACAGCGCTGACCTCGCCGACGACAACGTGGCTCTGATCGGCATCGAGCACGTAGCCGCTCTTGTCGTTGTTGGTGCCGACGGTCACCAGGCCGGTGCTGGCGGTGATCGCCAGGTCCCCGAAGTTATCCGGCAGCGTCACCTCGAACGGCCCCAGTTCGAGCAGGTAGCGCTCCGTGCGCGCCCCGGTGGCGCCGATCTCCAGCACCACCCAGTCGGCGCCGGCGGCGATCATGGCGTCCGGGAGGTGGAATTCGTAATTGCCCGCCCCCATGCCGGCCGACTCCGCCCACCCTCGCGTCTGCCAGACGCCCTCGGTCGCCGCCACGGCGGTCATGCTCTGCATGGTGGCGCCCTGGCGCTTGTAGCGCGCCGTGACCTGAGCGGCCGTGATACCGGCGACGCCGTTGCCGTTGGCGTCCTGGAGATAGACCGGGACGATGACCCCCGTCGCCCCCTGCTGCTGCTGCAAAAAGCTCATGAGGTGATGCCTCCGCCGAATCCGGTGCCGAAAATGATGGTGGTACCCCCGCCGAGCGACGACACCGCAATGACTGAAACCGGCGAACCGTACAGCGCCGAGACTAACCCCTCGCTGTCGAACACCCAGGGATACAGGGTCGCGCTGCGGTAGCTGCCGAGGTCGTACGAGGCGATCGGCGTCTCCGACTGCGGCGAGGCGGGCGGCGTCGTGCTCTCGGTGATGGCGTAACCCGCCGGGTTGGTGTCCTCGACGTCCGAGCCGGTGAACGCGCTGATAGTGATGACTGTCGTGTCGACGACCGAGGCATCCTCGACCGTGAACGATGTCACCGTCGGCGCGGTGTTGCCGCCACCGCCGCCAGCCAGATCCTCGACCAGCAGGGAATAGATCTCGGAGCGGGATAGGCCGCCGTAACGCGAATAGACGCCGCCATTTCCCGCTGCGGTGATCCTGCTGGCGTCAGAATCCGAGTGCGAGATTACCAGCGCGTCGTTCAGGTAAACCTCGAGCGTGACCGGGCTTGCCCCTTCGGCGCGCAGGCGCAGGGTGTAGAGGGTGGCCTCGCTGAAACTGCCGATTGCGTACAACGCGCCTAGGTTGACGGATGATCCGGCATTGTAGCGCCTCAGCGCCACGTAGCCGTCGCCCTGCACGACTGCGACATAGCCATCCATCGCGGCTTCCCCGCTACCGCTGGCGCGCACGCAGCAGCCGAACTGCGCAGCGGCCGCGGCCTGGATGGCGCAGCCAGTAACCTCGGCTTCGTAGTCGGCAGTAGCCGGGCCCTCAGATCCATATGCTGCCCTACGCCCATCCGACGAGCATTGCAGCGTGCCGGACGGATCTATCTGATACATATAGGAGAGAAGATCCCCCTGATATCCGCCCCCGACATCCGATGTATGCGCAGACAGCAGCTCAGGAGGAGAGCCTGACGAGAATGAATCTTGTTTAATGATTGCCATCAGCTGAGCCTGGGTCCGATTTCGTCGGACTGATTAATTAGCGCATAACAACCCATATTCACTGGCCCTGAAGTCCCGGCGCCTCGGAGATTAAGGACGTCCAATCCGGCGTCGATGGCCGGTGACCCGGCCGACAGTTTTGCGCCAAGCGACGAGGACGCGTTGAATTGCGGATCTGATATCAATGTCTCGACGGCGTGACTGTCCTGTCCGAGCGATTGCCATGAGACGAAGTCGAGGTTTCCCAGAGGGATGCTTGCGACGGTTGTATATCCGAAATAATTATTATGCCGCCACAGCAAACTGACGCCGTCGCTGAATTCCGACGTCGGGATCATGCCATCGATGCTCCGCACAACGGTTGGGCACAAATATACGATGTTGTTCGGGAACTGATTGCCAAAAAATTCTGTAGGGACAGATGTTCCTGTCTTAAACGCAAACGCTGCGCCGCTATTCGCGCCTTGAGCGTCAATCCTGACAAGGGTGTTGTTTGCGACCATGAACTCAGATACGCCGGCAACCCCGAAGTCGTTGTATGTCAGCATGAAAATGCCGAAACGATCCACGTCGGTAATAAGATTTTGATATACAGAACCTGCTGATGCGCCAAACAGGACGACACCTGCATAAGAAAGCCCGTGCAGGTGATTCCTTCTGATAACGTTATCGGTCTGCAGTCTGCTCTGCTGCCCCTTTAGAATCACCCCTCCCTCACAATCGTAAATATCGTTGTTTTCTATGATGCAGTCCTGGGAGTCGTACGTGATTACCCCATACGCATGGCTTCCCCCTCTTCTGAAACCGTGAATAGAGCAATCTCTGGCCGCACAGGCGCTCGCCATCTGCATCCTGACGCCGGACCAATTATCGCTGCCCTCAACCGACCTATCTGTCCCGGAAACTGCAATTCTCTCGACGGCAGAACCCGTCGACGCCTCCATAAGGCACGGACCCTTGTCGCCAACAAAATAGAAACTTGCGGTGTTTATACTGAACCCCACCCATATGATGTAGTCGTTGTTATATGCGCCAATGACAGCGCGCAGACCTCCTCCTCCTGAGTGAGTGAGAGCAACGGTACCACTGGCGATGAAGGTTATTGGAGCCGACTCAGTGCCAGAGTTCGCTGTTTTGTACAACAGCTGCCCGGTCCATGGGACCGAATAGTTGTGTATGCCTGAATGCACCAGCACGACGTCGCCGGGCTTGGCGGCCTGTTCTGAAGTGAGCGCAAGATCGGCGTCGTTTTGAGGTCTGACGGATACCCCCCACACCGCGCGCCCAAGAGTGGCCCATCGATAAATGGACGGGTCACCGGTCACCTGGTCGTAGGTATATGCATCGTTCCCATTAACCGGGTCGATTATAATAGTCGCGTCAACCGACGGCGGTGGTGGCGGCGGAGGCACAAACACGCGCGGACCGAATCGTAGTTTGCTCGTTCGCAGCGCGATCGCCATCAGTTGGCCACGATCACCAGATCACCCGGAGCAGCCGGGACGCCCTCCACCACCGGAAGGCCCCCGGCTAACCGAAAACGCTGTTCGGCACTCGGGGCCGATGGCCCGATGATGTTGGTGGCGACGTGCTGGCAGTACCAGACGCCGTCCGCCAGCCCGAGCTCGGCGGTCGTCACATGCCGCGCCGTGCCGTCCGGGATGGTGTAGTTGATGGTGTACTCGCCGCTTTGCGCACCGCAGGACACCACGAATCCAGTCAGATCGGTCGGATTGCCGTTGACATCGAGGCCCGAGTGGTCCCAATCGAAATGCGTCTGCCCGATGTTGTGGGCGGTGATGGTAAGCGGGAGCGCGAGAAGCGCGATCAGAACGAGTCGTTTCATGCGTGATCCTTTTGTTGGTCCAGTCCTACGTCAAACTTGTCGAATGTGATGCTGGGCATGGTTACGTCCGCACCGGCAGCTCCGCGAGGACTTTGGTCAATATGTCCATGAGTTGATCTGCGCTCACGGCGATGCGATCGGTCATTGGTAATTCCGCAGCGGTGGGTACAGCACGAAGTTGTCGCGGTGCCACTCGTACCACATCCACTCCATAGCTGTTTCAATCACGGTTCGAGATGGCGCATTGCCCGCAGTCCAGCGGATGATGTGGATAGGACCCTCTTCGAGCCAGTTGTAATTAACCAGCGCACTGATCTCGATTGCGCCAATCCCGGCGTCGGTGCCGATGCCTGCCGTGGTGACAATGCCCGCGAACTCGGCGGGGCCATACGGCTCTGTGTAGTCTGGCGTGGATACCGCAGACAGAACCTCGAAGTTCTCGCGGTCGAAATAGGCGAACTTCGCCCGTGATTCAAAACTAGAACTCGCCTCGTCCAATAGTGTGTTGGTCAGCCCAGCCCCGAGCTTCGCTCCGTGGGCCGACAGGTGCAGGGTGTTCGCGCCGTCTGGCAGCGCGGTCGTGTTTCGAAGCGAGTCAGCCAGCTTGTGCCCGGAGTTGTTCGGAATCCCCGCATGGCAGATCAACAGGTGGTCGCCCTCGTTGATGGTGAACGACGCGGCCAGATCGGTCGTTACTGCATCGTCGGCGGTCGGGACTCGGCTATGCGCGGTATCGAATGCGGATACATCAAGGCCGGAGGAAAACACCGTATTCGGGTGGAGCCATGCGTCATACTGCCGCAGCGTCTTTACTGCGATTCGTCGCGGGGCTTTTCGCGTTCGCGGAAGCAGCATTACGCCCAATCCTCGATCTCGACCGGAAGCCGAACGTCTCCTGCCAGCAGGCGCGTGGTCCATTCAGTCAGCACGGTTGCATAATTTGCCGGAGTGTCACCGGAAAACTCGAAGATCGCCGCCGCGTAGAACTCAGTAGCAAGGAAAAGCCCGACAGCGCCATCTACCGTCGCAATATCCCCAGGATCAAGTGCAGCAGTATCGCTAACAGTGCCGTTTTTTCTCGACTCCAGCGAAGCCGGTCCTAGACGAGATAGTGTGTAGCCATTCGCCACACCGACCTCGATATCACTATTGATGGAGCGAATAGCGCCGATCGACGACTTAATGTATCCAGATGCGACAATAGAGAATCCGCCATTATTGATCTGTGCGCCGATACTAAAACCGCCCCCACCGCCGAACTTGCCAACACAGTGAGCGGTAAAATTATTGGTCCCAGGAGTAAACCACGAGCCAGCCGTAACAGGCGAGCCGGTTGCCACATTCGCCGTTGACCACCCATCGCCATGCGCCGTAAACGCACTGGTCTTGTGCATGCCGGTTACATAGTCGATCAGCGTACCCTGCTTTCCGTAAGGCAGAATCAGGTGCTTGAGCGTAGCGCAGTTGGAAATATCCGCCCCACCATTGGCCTTCAGCGCCTGCCGTGCTGTGATGACGTTCATTAGTTTGCCTCCACCGTACAGCCGATAGTCTGGCCGGTTGCGAGGTGGCCGGCTTTGATCCGGTAGCCGCCGACATAGCCTGCCGGGAAATTCACAATCAGCGGTTCATTCATGCCGATCCGGTAGCGCAATGCGGCATCCGTCAGATGATCCCCTTGCGTCAGCCATATATCACCCACGGCGTTGCTGGGAGGGTCGAAGCATACCCACGCATCCGCCAGCAGTTGATCAAGGTCCGTTTTCGTCGTTGCAGCAGCCGTTAGGAACAGGTTGAATTTCAGTTGAGTGATGTTTTCATCTGCCGTGAATGTGCCGTTCTCTGCTGTAGTGGTTAGGGTTGCGTGTTCGCGCAACACGCCCGCAGTTTGCGGGCCGGCGGAGGTCACGCTCACCAGCGCCGCGCCGTTCTCCGTGCACGCCAGCCACGTCGGCACAAACAGCCCGCTCGGCAGGCGGTGCAGCGCCATCTGCAGCTTCGTCAGGTCGTCGCGCGGGCGGCTGATTTCCATGAGCGTCTCCCAATAAAAAAACCCGGCGCCGAGTGTTCGGCTGCCGGGCTTTTCGCTTCTGGCGGGCTGTGCCGCCGCGTTATGCCTATGGTCGGTTGCCGCCCATAAAAGGGCGGATTGCAAGACAAAACAACCTCAGAGAATCACTCCCAGTAGGTCACCGGGACGGGCACCCAGGTCTTGCAGCGGCACTTGGCCTCGGCGCCAGTCCGCAATACGCGGACGACGCGGGCTTTGATGACCAGCCCGTCGAAGACCACGGACCGGCAGGTGCTGCAGCGGACGGGCTGGCGCTCAGCCGGCTGACTCTGCGGACGCCCGGCGGATATCCGATTAGCGTGGGTCTCGGCGGCTCGGGCCGCGTCCATCGGAGCGTCCGAATGGATCGGCATAGTCGGTTGGGGATCGGTCATTCGGCGGGATCCTCGATGTCGAGGCCCTGCTGAAGGTAGCGCTCCTTGAGCACCTTCCAGGGCGTGCTGATTTCGTTCTCGGTCAGTATGCCGGACTGGAGCAGGCCGCGCTTGCCCCGCGAGCGCAGGACGGTGAGCTGGGTCTCGGCCGGCTGCGCCTTCAGCCAGGCGATGAGGTCCTGTTGGCCGGCGCGGTCTTCGGCGGTCGCCTCGTCCTCGAACACAACCTCGGTATAGCTGAGCGTGTTCGGATGCGCCGGCCAGGGATTCCGCCCCTCCGGGTACACGCCAGGGCCGAGGCCGTAACGGTTGACGCGGGCGTGCATATCGCAAATGTCCGGCTCGGGGTGGCGCGGGCTGAGTAGGAAGCGGGTGCCGATGACGTCAGGATGTGCGAACGCCGCGGCCTGGTAGGCCTCGCCGTGGGCGCGGTTCAGCTCAGTGCGAAACACGCGCATGACCTTGTCGCGGGCATTGCCCTCGTCCTGCAGCAAGGCGCGGCCGGCGCGCTGGGCGACGCCGGAGGCCTGCGCCTGGCCGATCTGGGCAGCGACGTCGGGCGGCACGGGCTGACCGCGGGCCAGGAAATCGTTCGCGGCGCGGCTGGCGCTGTGCCCCTGGATGACGGCGGTCTGGATGGCCTGGCCGAGCTGCTCGCGCGCGCCCAGGTCGATGCGCCAGAGACGGTCGGACAGCTGCAACCCGTCAGCTGCCTGGAAGCTGCGCACGAACTGGGCGGCCTCGTGGGCGACGCGGCTGAGGTCGGCGCTCACGGCGCCCTGGAACGGCCGCACGCCGAGCTGGGCGGCCTGATTAAGACCATCGTCGAGCAGGCCGGCGCGGAGATCCGCGAGCTCGCGCAACCGGGTGTCGACCTGGGCGAGCAGGTCCTGCAGCACCTCCAGGCGCAGGCCGCCGTCGCCGGCGGCGTAGCTTTGGATGTCCGTCTGCAGGTTGGCTGCGGCGCGGCGGTACATGTCGTCCAGCTCGCGCAGGACCTCGGCGTCGAGCCGGTTCATGTCGGCGCGCGCCTTGGCCGAGGCGCGTTTGATGGCGGCCTTGGTGGCGGTGCGGCGATTGATGGCGAGGGCGTAGGTCATGCGCGGGTGGCAATGGTGGTGGCCGACTCGCCCTTGCGGCCGTTGCCCGGGGTGACCCTGACCGGAGGCGCACCCGGCGGCGGCTTACCGATGTTGTCGGGGTCGGGGTACGGGTCGAAGTCCTTGGCATCCTGCTCTTTCCGGGCCTTGACCTTGGCCGCGTCCAGGCCTGCGGCTTCCCAGACCATCGTCGGCGGCACACCCAGTGCCTGGTACTTCAGGGCGCGGTCGGCGGCCTGGTTCAAGGTCTCGGTGCGACGCTCGGCGAACACGACCTCGAACTCCTCGGCCTCGGGGTTGATGCCGGCCAGCAGCAGATCCAGCCGGAAGCCCTGATCGTAGACGGCGCTGAGGGTGTCCTGCAGGGCGTCGATCTCCTCGAAATAGTCGCGCTTGAGGTCTTCCAGGATGTCGCGGGAGAGGCCCTCGGAGTAGCCGAACAGGCCCTTCGGGGCCGGGCTGCCGGCATAGAAGGTGTCGAGCAGATAGGAGACGTCGGCGATCTGGTCCAGGTTGGCGTCGCCCTGCAGGGCGGTGACGCCGCCCTTCTTGTTGCTGAAAAAGTCGGTGGTGATCTCTTTCTGATCGTCCTCGACTCGCGTTCGGTAGGTGGTGAGCTCATCCGGGCTCGCCCCCTCCAGGACGTGCGAGAACCGCTGCGGCGCGCGGGTGCGGCGGCGGATGACCAGGTCCTCGTCGGTCATCTGCAGCTTCTGCCAGACGGTGCGGCTGGCATCGAGGTAGGGGCGGCCAAGGCTTCCCAGGTCGTCGTAGTTGTCGGGCGTCAGGCGCACCAGGGTCAGCTGCCACAGCGGGAACCGGGCCACGGTCATGCCGGTGATCAGGTCGATCTGCTCGTAGGCGTTGGCCGGGTCTTCGAAGCGTCCGTTCAGGCCGACCTTCGGCAGCAGGGTTTCGGTCGGCATGCGCACGCCGGCGACGACGCGATTGTCCGGACCGAGCACCCATTGCATCGGCAGGCTGCCCTCCATCACCAGGCCACGGCAGTCGGATTCGAGCTTCTGCTGGTTGCGCAGCTGCAGGCGGCGCTCGAACAGCTTCCACTGGTTGATGATGCGTTTGCTCGGCGAGCCCTCCAGGCGCAGGCCTCCGGTGATGGCGCTGCGAGCCATGCGGCCGTGCAGTTTTTTCACGCGGCCGTCTTCGCGGTCCATGCGACGGATGTCGAGGATGGCGGCGCGCAGGGCCGGGTCGACGTACATCTGCCGATAGAGGTATTTGACCTGGTTCTCCGGGGTCGGGCGGCGGCCGAGCTCGCTGGTCGGTTTCTGCTCTTCGTTCGGCAGTGTCGGTGCGGGCGCAGGCCGGCGGCCGATGCCGAGGCGGGACAGCAGATTCGTGAGCAGGGCCATGGAGTGTCCTCGCTATGCCGCGCCGAGCAACTGCTGGCGGGTCTTTTTGCGCAGTTCAATATGGGTCGGCACGCTGGCCGCGCCGCGGGTCGCGAGCGCCCAGACCATGGCCATGAAGGCGTCGAACAGGTCGTCGCCGAGCTTGTGGTTGGCCATTTTGTAGCTCGCGTAGGTGGTGCGCGTGGCCACCGGCTTGATGTTCAGGATCTGCCGAACCATCAGGCGCAGATCCTTGGTCGCATCGTCGTGCAGGTCGTGGTCCTCGAAATACGGCACAGCGGCCTGGCGGTTGTGGAACACGGCGCGCACAGCGCTGGCCATCTGGTGCTTGGTCAGGCCCTCGAAGCGCAGCGGCGAGAACGGCCACTCGGGCCAGGTGCTGGCCGTGCTCTCGCCGTCGCCAATGGTGCGGCGGTCGATGGTGGTCAGGCCTGCGGCGAACAGCTCGTCGTTGAGCTGAGTCAGCATGCCGACCCCGTAGGCGTCGCCGAGGGCGTAGTCGGGCATGAAATAACGCCAGTAGCCGATCAGGTCGCGCTTGACCACGCCGTCATCGGTGCCGGGAGCCCATGTGCGGGCGAAGATCGGGCAGGTGAAGTTCCCAATCTGCTCGCCGACCACCAGGGCCGATCGGGAGGATTCCGGGGTCTCGCCGTGGCCGGAATGGTCGTAGCCGAAGGCGATCAGCCCGCGCTTGCGGTACTGCTCGCCGGGCATGGGCTCGGCGACCTGCAGCATGGCCTTGAGGCCGGTCTGCAGGGCCTTGCGCATGTAGATTTCCCAGACCAGGTTGCGACTGCTGGTGTTCACACACAGCAATTGTCGCGTGAACTCATCGTCCGACAGGTCGCCGCGCAGACTGAGCAGGAAATCCTTCTGCAGCAGACCAAGCTCGATGGCGTTCAGTGCGTTCAGGATCGGCACCGGGTGGCTGTAGCTCTCCAGTTCGACGGACTCCGGAGCGATCCATCCGGCGGCGATCATGCCGCGGATCTCCTCGCGCGCACGGTCCCCGTGAAACGCTGCGAGGGCGTGGTATTTGCCGCTGTTGAGCAGGTCGGTCAGGGTGTCGGCGCCCTTGTAGACACCGGTGATGCGGATCTGCGGTTCGTTCTTGCTGGCCGCGCTCGCGCCGAGCCGGCGGGTGGAACCGAGCATCAGCAGGAAGCGGCTGTAGAGCCGGTCCTTTGGCATGTCGTCGACCTCCTCGAGGGAAGCCGCGGTCATGTCGCCGCCGTCGACCTGGGCCATGATGCCGTAGGCCTGCGCCTTGGACCGGTTCATGAACTCGTATTTGGTATCCGACAGCTGGGTGCGGCCGGACTTGTGCGCCAGGTAGGCGCTCAGGATCTCGGATCGGCGGATCGCCTCGAGGTGGTAGCCGAGATTCACCAGCGACTGCGCCTCGCGCGGAGCGACGATGCCAACCTCCTGATCGGCATCGAGGGCGTTGCGCATCAGCAGATACAACTCCTTGACGGCGGTCTTGCCCGTGCGCCGGCTGCTGAAGTCGATGGTATACGGGTGCTGATCCATCTCGACCATCTTGAGGATCTGCACCGGGTCGAGGTCGACGTTGTGGACGTGCTTGTGCCAGAGCGCGTAGTCGCCGGCGTAGCGCATCACCTCGACCTCGGCGACGTTCTGCAGGTGGATACGCTGCGAACGTGAGACGCGGTCAGCCATCGCCGACGACCTCAGCCTCGATCAGCTTCTCGCGGTTCATGCCAGCGCTGATCAGGTCGAGCAGTTTCTGCTGCTGGTGGACGATGCGCTGCTGATATTCGCTGGCGGCCTGGCCTTCCTTTTCCTTCTCCAGGTAGCCGCGCAAGGCCTCCTGTTCGTCGCGGGATTTCGGCGTCATCTCCAGATCGGCCAGGGTCATGGAGTTTTTGGCGAGGTAGTCGATCAGGTGCTTGAGCAGCGGGTGGGCTTCGAGCTTGTAGATCTGGCGCAGCTCGCCGGCGACATCGTCAAGGTACTGGGCTAGGTGGAATCCGCCGTCCTTGTCGCTGTACCACTCCGGCGACTTGATGCGCGGGCCGCCGTCCGCCGCGATCGTCAACAGCATGTCGTCGATCAGCGCCTGGATCATCGCCTGCGTGCCGGCCCGCATCCCGGTCAGCAGCCCGGGATCCCCGGACTCGAACGCCACCTCGTGCCGCAGAAGGAGCTCGGCCCGCTTCAGGCACGCCCGCTGCGGCACGCAGGCCTCCGTCTGCAGATGCTCGCAGGTCGCGCAATGCGGATAGCCGCCGGGCTTGGCCGGGAAATAGGTCGCCGTCCGAGCGAACAGCCCGTGCTTCATCGCGTTGAAGCGCGTCAGCTTCGCCTCTTCCGGCGTAGGGTGCCCCTCCAGGTTTGCCGCCGTCCGCGCCATCCCCTCCGGCGTCCGCGGCCCCGTAGCGTTCGCCCAGGCCTTCAGCAGCGACCGCTGCCAGGCCGCCTGCCCCGCCTCCGCCCCGCAAGCCGGGCAGGCATGGAAGTACGCCCAGGGGTGGTGCGGCTGCTCCGGACAATCCTCCACCCGCTCCGGCGCCGCCTCAAACCGATGCCGGCACTCGGCACACGCGAAACTGACCTCCGCGAGAGGATTGGACCGATCTGGACGAGGTTTCCGCATGGGTCCGGATCGTTCGGGAAAATGCAAGACAAAACAACAGCAAGACGGCGGACTAGATAACCCCACGCGACGCCGATAGCACATCAAGATTTTCGCGGCTCAGCGCTAGGTGCGCCTCGACGCTGTGCTGGATGTAGCGCGGGATTTTACCGCGCACGCCCCAGCCCTCGTAGGTGGACAGGCCGACGCCGAGCAGTTGCGCCATCTGGCGGTTGGTCAGGCCGAGCTGTTCGCGCGCGGCGGTGAGATCGGCCCAGATCATTGGACGTGCGTACACTGCGGACATGCCTCTCCCTCATCGACAAACGGGCCCACGTAGCCACACATCTCGCACACGCTGGGACGCTGCGACAGGTCGATGTACTCCAGGTTGCGCCCATCGCAGGTCAGCACGGCCGCGCCGCTCTCGCCGCGGTGGGCGGCGACGATGCGCCGCAGCGCCTCGCGGGCTAGGTCGCGGTGCGGGGTGGTGGTTTTCTCCGCCACCCGTTGGGGCGGGAGGCGGAGATAGGCTCGGTAGGTGGGTGCGTTCATCATGCCCGCCCCGGTTTGTGGCTGACCGTCTCGCCGTGCGCCCCCTCGATCAGCGCCTCCTCGATCAACTCGTCCTGCACGGGATCGCGCGCGCCGCCATGCGCCAGGTGCTCGGCATACCACGCCGTGACCAGCGCGGCGAGGTTGTCCTCCGATTCGCGCAGCAGCGCCACGTCCAGGTCGCTGGCAGCGCAGATCGCCTCGATCGGCGACCAGTCAAATGACACGTCACCGGTCTGCGGATCGCGCGTCATGTGCAGGTCCGCGAACGTGACGTCGTCGGGGATGGTGATGCGGACCGAGAGGGCGTCACTCATCGTCGTCGGCCTCGGCGTGGCGGCCGAAGATCTCCGCCAGGCTGGCGAACTCCAGAGCTTCGTCCGCCCCGTCGTCCTCGGCGCCGAACAGGGCCTGCAGATCGACGCCGGGCGCCGCGACCGCGGCAAACCAGCGGTTGAATTTATCCGCGCCGGCGTCGGTCAGCTCGACGTTGGTGATGATGGTGCCCATGATTCGTTCTCCTATGAGGGTTGCCCCGCCCGGAGGCGGGGCGGGGGTTAATCAAGCGAGAACGACGTCGTGGATGTCGTACCAGTCATAATTGGACCCGTCGTCGGGTTCCTCGCCACGCACCTCGTCAAACTGCCAGATGATTTTGTAGTCGCGGCCGTCCGTGCCAACCGCGGGGGCGCTGTACTCTGCGGTGTAGTTGCCGCCCTCGTCGGCGTCGCCGAACCAGCCGGGGAATACTCGGTTGCTGAGCTCGGCCTGTCGGGTCATGGCGTACTGTTTGCCGTCGTACTCGACAATCTCGGCACCGGCAGCGATGGCGTCGTTGTAGTCGTCATGATTCTCGTCGCCGGCGATTTCCCAAAATTTCTCGCCGTCCCATTCGTCGGCATTCTGCTCGCAAAAATCCTCATACGTGCAGCCGATTTCGGGTTTGTTGTCCCAGATCCAGTCGGCAACACGCTCCTGCTGCGCCGCGGTCAGGTCGCCCAGGTCAGAGGCCCATTGTTGGGCGTCGCGGTAGCTGTTGAGCTGCATGGATTCAGTGATCATTTTGTATCTCCTCTGAGACCCCGGAATCCCCCGGGTGGGTACGGTGAGCGCCTCACCGTGTAAATTACATTACTACGCATTGCGTAGGATGTCAACACCCGCGGGGAATTATTTTTGGTCAGGCGGCCCGGCAGAACCTATCCGGCAGAGACACCCTCAGCAGCCTGGTTCCCAGCAAGGCGCGCTCGGGGAGCCACACAACCTTGCTGGGAACCGCTGTTCCAGGCATATGGATCAGGTATTCAGGACTGTATTCAATCCTGACCTGGTCGTCCTCCACGAAGATCCCGTTGATGAATGACGAGAAGAAGTTCCGGAGCTTCTTCTCGTTCGTCGTGGTGCGGATGATGTCGCGCAGGGCGTCCGCGAGTTCGATGATGTCGGATTCGGTGATGCTGATGTCCGGGGCGCGCTCGGCATCGATGGCGAGCAGCTGCGCCTCGAGGCGCTTGATCTCGGCGTTGTTGGCACGCAGGCGGGCCGTCAGATCTCCAAGATTCGGCGCGTTTTTTCCGTAAAGCTCGAATATCTCATATAGTTTTTCGTTCTTTCTTTCCACCGCACCGAGTTTCTCGGCGATCGTGCGACGCCGGCGTCGATGATCGACGGCCCAGGACCCGTAGGCCTCATAGAGTTCCGTCATGACGCCGGTCAGGTTCTCGCGGGTGAGTATGTTGTCGAGTAGGACGTCGATCAGCCAGGCGTCGAGGTCGCGCGCTGATATGCGTCGGTTCTCGCACTGGCCGTGCTTCTGGCGGGCCCTGCAGTTGTAGTAGTGGTAGCGCCGCGACCGCCCCTTCGCGCTCTCGATCTGCATGCTGGAGCCGCAGCGGCCGCACCGGAGGATGCCGGTGAACACGAAGGTGCTGTGAGGCGATCCGTCAGACGTCGGCGCATCCTCACCCATCGCCATCTGCACCTCGCTCCAGGTCTCCATATCGATGATCGGCTCGTGACTTTGGACGGCAATCCACTGAGACGGATCCCGCCGGCGCGCGGTGGCGCGATCGCGCCGACCGAACACGGTATTCCCGATGACCGCCTGGTTGCGCAGAAGCGCGGCGACCGTCGATTTATTCCAGGCTCTGCCGCGGTTCAGCAGGCGCTCCTCGTTCAACACGATGGCGATGGTTTTCGCGCCGTGGCCCTGCAGGCGAAGCGCGAAAATCCTGCGGACGATATCCACCTCGGAAGGGACCGGCTTCAGCCGCTTGCGCTTGTCGTTGTCGGCGGCCGGTACGGCCTCGAAACCGAACGGTGGTCGGCCGCCGTTCCAGTAGCCGTCGTTCGCATTCTTGATCATGGACCGCCGCGTGTCGGCTGAGATCTGCCGGCTATAGAACTCGTCGAACAGCTCGAGGACGCTCTCGGTCATCCAGCCACCATCGGTCCCGCGGTCGATCGACAGGGTGACATAGACAATCTCGGTGCCGGCGCGCCCGAGGCGCAGCTTATACAGGCCAGCGTCGACCTTGTTGCGCGCGAATCGGCTGGTCGACCAGGTGATGAAGTAGTCGACGCCGAAGGCCTCGCAGTAGCTGATCGCGTCCTGGAACGCCGGCCGGGTGTCGACGCGACCGGACAGACCCTCGTCGACGAAGGTTCGCACGACAGAGGCACCGAGCGCCTCGGCCTTCGCGGCGCACTGCTCGACCTGGCTAGCCAGCGGGAGCTCGTCCTCGGCCTGGCGCACGGTGCTCACTCGGGCGTAGATCACTGCTGTTTTAGTCATTAGCCGTCACTACCACGCCAGGATCGGCTACGGTCAAGATATACGCGCCCGTCCCGAACCCACTACAGGAAAACTTATCCATATCGGGAAGGGCATCGATCTTTTTTTCAACCAACTCAAGCGCCTCTTTTTCGCTATTCGCAATAACGAAAAAACACATGTTCCAGCCTTCTTCTGCAGGTTTCCAAGCGTAGAGTTTCATTATTCGCCTCCTGACCTACTAGTCATCTTACCTGCTCCTGATTTTCTTCGAAATGCGATCGATGTGACGCACACTCACCTCCTCACACAGCTCGGCCTTGAGTCTCTTTTTGATATCCGTCGATCCTGCGCCAGCGACCACCATCGCCTCGATGAACCGGTTGCGCTGGTAGCGCAGAAACCGCGTGAACCTCGGCATCGACACATACACCGTCGAGCCCGGCATGTTCGGCGGGTTCTCGTCGAGCAGGCGCCACACGGCCAGGAACGCATCGATACCGATCTCCTCGGCGATCCGGATCCATCGCGGGTGCATGCCCATCTCGCGGAGCTCGCCGAGGCGCGGGTCGGCGGCGCGATTTTTTTTTGCCCCTAGGGCGACTTCGAAATTAGTGCAGTTATCTGAGGACCCACCTCCCCCTGCCGGCGGGTGCCCTTGGCCTTGCCGACCCCCCACCCCCTGCCCGAACAGATCCGCCTGGCGGTCCTGCCCCAGCACTCCGCTCTTCGAACTGCGTGATCCGTTGTTCTCACCCATCGCAACCCCCTGATACTGCGTTGCCCCTACCCCTGCGAACTGCGCCTTCTGTCAGAGCGCGCAGTTCACCTCAAATGTGTTTTCCGGCGGCTATTGGAGTTAGCCGGCTTTTTCGTCAGTTTTTCGTCGCCCCCATAATCGTCCGCCAGCGCCCGCCGCTGCTGCATATCTCCGTCGAGGCAGGCACGCACACCTCCCGTTCCATGCGGCAACCGCGAACACAAAGGCGCGTTCATCGCTTGCTGCGCTCCAATTCGCGCACCAGGTCAGACAGCGGGGTCCTGATGTTCTTGAAGGGGTTGGCGGCGTCGACCACCTTCGTCAGGTTGCGCATAGCCAGGTGCGTGTAGATCTCGGTGGTCTTGGGATCCGCATGCCCGAGCAGGGCCTGGCGTGTGATCAGATCGACCTCGTTCTCGGCCAGCTCGGTGCCGTAGAGGTGGCGCATGGCATGGGCGTGCAGCTGATCTACAGGGATGCCGGCGCGCTGCCCATACTTGCGGATCATGTCGTGGATGCTGCGCTTGGAGATCCGGCGCTGCTCGCCGTGATAGTCCTGCGGGGGGATGGCCCGATTCATCGTGCTGACGAACAGCACGCGATCGCCGCTGGGCAGCGTCCGATCGATCGAGGCCAGATCCCGGTGCCCGAGGTAGGCGTGCAGGATGTACTTCACGTCGTGCGGGGCCGGCACCAGGCGCTCGCGCTTACCCTTCTCCATCACCTTCAACACCAGCCACTCGACACCCTTTACGTCGACGAGCTGCAGGGATGACTCGTTGAGTCCGACCAGGCCGCTGGCGCGCAGGCCGCAGCCGATCAGGGTCATCAGGATCGCGCAATCACGCACCCCTTCGAAGGTGTCCAGATCCGGCTGATGCAGCAGCGCCTGGGCGTTCTTCGATTCCAGCGGCGTCGGCAGCCGCCGGCCGGCGATCGGGTACGGGATCCCAGCGGCTGGATCGTCGCCGCGCAGGCCTGCGCGGCGAGCCCAGGCATAGAACCCCTTCACCGCGGCAACGATGGTGCGCCGGCTCCTGGGCGACAGCCCCTCCTTGTGGGCATGCAGGCCGGTGAATTCCTCGAGGATGGCCTGGTCTGCGCGCAGCAGGTCGACATCCCGGCCGGCGAGGAAGGTCGCCAGGCGGGTCAGATAGCCGCGGTACTTCGTCACGGTCCCTTCGGCCTTCCCTTGGTTGTGCTGCTTGAAGCGCAGCCAGGCCTCGATCAGGTCGTTCATATATAAGTTACCCCCTCGAAAATCGGCGCCGTGGGGAGACCACAGGCAGCGCAACCTGTGGATCCGTGGATACCCCCTAAAACAGGGGTTAAGTATTTGTTAAAGAAAAGGAATGGTTTCCACAGGTTTCCACAAAATAACCTGTGGAAGGGCGAAAAATCCGTGGATGCTTTTTTGCTCAGGGGGGCGAACTTGTGGATCAGTGTTCGCTTATATTCACCCCTCAAAAGCCCTATTTCTCTCTCTCTTTTCAATAAATTAGAGAGAGAGAGAGTAAGGCTAATCGAAAATAGCGGTTGTGGACAAAAACGGCGAATCCGTGGAAGCGGAAGGCAAAAACGTGGAAAAACGGGGTGGACTTGGCAGAAAAACGACTCCACGAACAATAACTTAACCTTATGCATCCACGGATTCCACAGGTTTTTTGCACTCCCACCGTGAACTTTTGGAAAAAATCGGCCGCACGCAGCCCTTCCCCTCGACGGAAAATTGACGTGGGCGCAGCCTGATTCTTGGGGGGTACGGGGGGAGAGGATCATGCCTCGGGCGGGTCGGACGATTCGGGGCGGGAGGCGTAGAGACCGAATCCTTTGAGCAGATCCAGGCTCAGGGCGAGCATGTGAGCCTCCCTGCGGCCGCCGATCGTGCGCTCGACGTCGGGGTTGACCACCACGCCGGCATCGATCAGCTGGCGCTTCAGCACCCTGTCAGACTTCACCGGCAGGGCGTTCCACTTGTCGCGCAGCGACATGGTGTGGGAGATATGGTCCATGACGTGCCCGGTGCGGACGCAGAGGCAGTCCTCCTCGTCCACCTCGGTGAAGGTGTGCGGGTGGCGGAAGTTGCCGGCCGCCAGCTCACTCAGCAGGATCTCGATGATCCAGACCCAGGGCTCGCGGTCCGCATCGGTCTCGGCGATGTGGCCGTTCATCTCGGCGACCACGTCGTCGATGAACCCGCCCTGGTCGCGATCGATGTCCGCGAAATCGCACAGCAGCCGCCAGGCCGCGAGCACCGCGGCGTAGTTGCCGGCCATGCGCTTGGCGCCCTCGTCGGACGACGCGGCGCGGGATTTGTCCAGACAGAACTGCCGGGCCCGGTTGTAGACACTCAGCACCTGCGGCCGGGTGTGCTCGGTCAGGAACTGCAACCACTCCCGGACCGGGAACCGGGGCAGATCCTCGGGCATCAGCGGCCCCTTGCGGTTGGTCAGATCCGTGCGCACCACCTTGCCGAGCAGCGAGCGCACCGGCACATCTTCACCGGCCAGCAGCACCGGCGCGCACACCAGGTATTCCGTCATCGCCGAGCCGCGCTTCGTCGGAGAATACTGATAGGCCTCCTGCAGCAGCGAGACCGCTTTGTCGATCACATCCTGCCGGCGGGCGGACAATTCCTCCCAGCCCACCGGATGCGAGGTGTGCGAGATCGAGGTCAGCACGCGGAACTCCGTCTGCAGGCTCTGCCCCGAGAACATGCTGAACCCGATCGTCCGTTCCAGCCGCTTCACCAGCGTCGACTTCCCGTGCCCCTTGCCAGCCTGCATGATCATGTGCGGCCAGAACCCCAGGAACGCCTTCAGATGCGCCCCCAGGCCCCAGATCAGCGGCATCGCCGCGGCGTTCTGCTTGAACGTCGACTGATAGGCCTCGACCACCTTGCGCGCGTCGCCCTTCGGGCCGGATGGGAAGATCAGATTCGAATACGGGCATTGCTGGTCGGGGTCCGTGAAGTAGCAGTCCGGCCCCTCGTTCACGACCGGCCGGCCATCGAGCCAGGCCAGCCCGACGAAGTTCACCGCGTGCCGCGAACCGAGATCCGCGCCGCGCTCGAGGATGTTGATCATGCGCAGGAACGCCCCGCGATCGAACACCGGCCCGAACTTCTGCCACTGATCGACGTTGTGCAGCTTGTCGTCCTCGAACACCCGGCGCACCAGCTGCGCCCCGTGGCGCGGCGTCTGCACCGACACCGCGAACAGCGTCTTCGGCTGGTTGTCGACCTCGCCGGTCATCGTCGCCGTCGCGCTGGAGACCGTCACCCTCGATAGCGACGCCACCCGGAACCCGCACAGGTCGCCGAACTCCAGCTTCTCCTGGCCCATGTCGTCCTCGGTGCGCTTCTTGACGAACGACGTGAAATCCTCCTTGGACCGGTAGCGCCAGTACTGCGCATAGTCGTGCCCTGGAAGGAACACCCGCGGCCTGCCGCGGCCCTTGTCGTCGCCGCGCACACCTGGAATCACATAGGGATCCATCCGGCGCAGCACATGCTTCAGCTCCTCCGCGCCGAGATCCTGCAACGCATCGTTGACGTCGTTCCACTCCCAGTCGCCCTGGTCCACCAGGTGGGCGCTGATATTCAGCGCGACCAGCTTCTCGTGCAGCCGCCAGGCCGCCCAATCCCCGGGGCAGCGCCCGGCCATCGGGTGCCCGTCCGGGAACGGCTCGTCGTGGTCCATGCACAGCACCACCTTCTTTCCTTGCAGGAAGCGCACATCGAGGCTGTCCGCATTGCCCACCCCGCGGATCGCCACCGAGGCCACACCCTTCATCCCGCACGACTCGACCGAGAGCGCATTGATCGGCGACTCGACCAGATAGACCGTGTGCGCCGACTTGAGCCGGTGCAGGTCCATATACCAGGGATAGCCCTGCTTCTCGCCCTGGCACTGTGTCTTGGTGCCGCCGTTCAGGTCCGGATCCAGGTAGCGCAGATCCACCGCCACGACATGGCCCGGGTTCATCGTGCGCACGATGAACGCCGCCGCCGGCCCACCGTGCCCGTGCTGGCCGGGATCGACCTTCTCCGAACGCCAGGTGTTGAACCCGACCGTCTTGCGCTGGATGGCCTGCTGCACCACCGCCTCGGAGATCCCGCGCCCGGTCAAGTACTCCAGCACCTGCCCGGCCTCGGCCAGGCAGCGCTCGGCGATGAACTCCGCGCGCGACCTCTCCCGCGGCGCCTCGGCGGTCTGATCCGGTCGCGACAGCGGGATGCCGTACAACTCGTGCAGCCGCTTGATGGCCGCGCCGGCATCGATGCCCTCGATGTACATGACCAGGTCGACGCAGGTGCCGCCCTCGCCCGTCGAGTGATCCTTCCAGCGCGTGCCCTGGCGGTAAATCGACAGCGACGGCGCCTTGTCCGCATGGTGCGGACTCCGGTAGTTGCCGTTCTTCTGCGGTCGCTGCAGATCCAGCTTCTCGGCCAGGTCGTGCAGATCGATGCGTTCTTTCAGCTCTTCGATGGTTGCCACTGATTCGTTTCACTTCTTTAGGTGGCGGCTTGGTGGCCTTGGGTTATGCGCTACACGTCAAATCCGCATGCACTTCGTGCGCGAAATTCGCCTCTATCAGCGCCCGCGCCACCGGCGGGCAGACGCTGTTGCCGCACATGCGCACCTGGGCGGTCTTGCTGAACCGTTCGCCGGCCGGGCCGTGGTCGATGATGTAGCTCTCCGGAAAGCCCTGGGCGCGGTAGAGTTCGTGCGGCTGGAGCATGCGCATGCCGATGTCGGTGAGCACGTAGGTCGCGCCGTCCAGGGTCACCGTGACGAGCTGCAGGCGGTCTTTGCTGGTGATGGTCGGCGCCGGGTCGCGCAGATCGCGGCCGGTGGTGCCGCTGCCCTGGCCGTAGTAGGGGGCGAGCAGGGCGGCCACCAGGGCGGCGTGGGTGCCGCCGGCGCAAACGGTCGGGGCCGGGTCGCGCAGATCGCGCATGCGCTGGTCGCTGCCCTTCTGGTTCAGCAGGTGGGCGGCGACGACGGCGTGATGGTCGATGGCGGTGACGGTGCCTATGGGGTCGCGCAGGTCCGAGCCGACGACGCCGGTATAGTGCTTGGCGATGAAGGCGGCGACTAGGGTGCGCCGCGATCCCAGTTGAAGAAATCTTGCGTCTCCAGCGCCTGCTGTAGCGTCGTCAGCGCCTGCTCGCTCGCCGGGATGGTCTTTTTCCACCAGCCCTGAACGCCGATCATCCCGTCGCTCGGCTGACTCAGCAGCACGTACAGCTCTGACAGCTCCGGCTTGATCACTGCGCGGATCTCCAGAATTTCGAACGTCGAATTCGCCATCGGTGTAGCCCTCTTTGGTGGGTAGAATAAACGGGTTGGAACTCTCGACCACAAACCGCTGCACGCCTCGCGCGATGCGCTTGAGGGTGTTCTGCGCGAGCGGCTTCTTGCGCTCGAAGATCGACGGTGCAGGGATGCTCCAATCGATGCATTCGGCGGCGGTGCGCCAGGGCGCGAGCTTACCGCGCCGCACGGCCAGGCTGGCGGGCGCGCCGTGGGTCGGCTTCGGCCAGCGGATCGGGATGCCGTCACGGCGGGCGATCAGGAACAGGCGGCGGCGGATGGTCGGGACGCCGTAATCGCAGGCGCGCAGCAGCTGGTGCTCGACCTTGTAGCCGAGTCGCGCGAGCTGGCGCACGAATTCGGCGAACTGCTGGCCTTTGCGCAGCGGGCAGGGCATGCCGTCTTTCGTGAGCGGCCCCCAGTCGGCGAACTCCTCCACGTTTTCGAGCGCGATCATGCGCGGGCGCAGGCGGCGCGCCCACTTGACGACGACCCAGGCAAGTCCGCGGCGGCCGCTGCTGACCGGCTTGCCGCCCTTGGCCTTGCTGTGGTGGGTGCAGTCCGGCGACGCCCACAGCAGGCCGACCGGCTGATGGCCTGCGACGGCGTGCGGGTCGACCTTGAACACGGATTCGCAGAAGTGGCGCGTGCCCGGGTGGTTGACGGTGTGCATCGCGACCGCTTCCGGGTCATGGTTGACGGCGATGTCGACGGCCCGGCCGAGCGCGGCCTCGATACCGGTCGACGCGCCGCCGCCGCCGGCGAAGAGGTCGATCACCAGCTCGTGGCCGAGGTTGAGGCGGTGCTGGGTCATGCTCCATCCTCCATCGGCGCCCGATCTGCGAGCCGGCCTGGATCCGCAGTGGTCTGCCAGCTACTGTTCGCGGCAATGTTGTACGGTTGGTCATATACGGTCACGCCGGCCTGTGGCGGGTGTTTGAATTTGACGTACTTCAAAAAACCCCACGACTTCACCCGCCGCCCATGAATGAACAGTGTCCACGTCTCCGGGTGCGCCTCCAGGATGCGGTGGAAATCGCGGCCGCGGATGATGTTGATGCGGCCGGCGCGCAGCCAGCGGAAGCGCTTCGCCCAGCCGGTGCGCGGATCGAACCAGCGCAGGCGCTCCTCGAGGTAGCCGCCGGTCAGGACGATGGCGACGGACCAGGCCCAGGGGTGGTCGTGCACCCATTCGTCGGCGTCGCGGGCGACGAAGCGGTGCAGGTAGGCGGTGATGCCGAACAGTCGGCCCAACCAGTAGCGCTCCAGATAGCGCTCGCCCTGGCCGCGATGGATCAGGCGGCACGGCCGGCCGGCTGTGATGCGATAGAGGATTCTTGCGATGGTTTTCATTTGTGTTTCCTGGCCAGTTTCTTCTTCATCCGACGCGCATTCCGGGACGATCCTGGCGCGAGTTCTTCGGCGCGTTTCGCCGCCATGACTTTTGCGGCCTCCTCGCATATGTGCTGGCTGGCATCAGTGGTGCTCACGATGCTCTCGCCGCAATAGAAACAATGCGATGACGTGTAATATTGATGTTCCGCGCTCATGCCCGCCCCTTGTTTGTTCGCGCATCGTGGTCCGCCAGCCGCTGCGCCGTTTCCAGGTCCACGAGCTGGAAGTCGATCGAGTCCTTGTGGCCGTGGGTGTAGACGACCGGCATGCCGGGCGCGAACTCGGCCTGGAAGCGCTCGATGTCCTCGGATGTGACCGTGACCATCGCGCGGCCGACCAGCTTATGGAGAATGATCGCGGCCATCTTCTGCCAGTGGCCGTCGAGCTGCTGGAGGGTGGTGTTGTCTGGGTTCAAGGTTTTTACGCTCATGACGTCGCCCTCCCCTGTTCGATCTCCGCCACAGCGTTGATCGCATTCGCCGCGGCGACCAGGTAATCGTCGGACGGGCGCTTGTGGATCTCCTGACCGGGGCGGTAATGCCGGAACACGGCCTTCTTGAGCGCCTTCGGCACCAGCTTCCAGTGGCGGCGGCACATCAGCAGCTCTGGCGACACGTGCTTGGTGCAGCCGTGGGCGTGGCAAGTGTGGGCTGGCCGGGTCATTCCGGCAGCCGGCGGATGCCGTTCCTGAAACACGCCTGGTAGATGTTGTTGTCGGTGCGGCCCGGCAGCAGCGGTCGCACGCGGGCGATGCCGCCGAGCGGGTATTCGGTCTTCAGGATGTTCAGTTCTTCGGTTGTCCATGACTGCTTTGGTCCTCTGGGTTTGCCTTTGCAACGGCTGCGCAGGCCGAGCTGCATGACGCGCATCCGGATGGATTGATCGCTGCGGTGGGGAAGCCACTCCCGCGCCGCCTTGATGCCGCCATCCGGATAGACTTCGCGCAGTGCAGCGATCTCGGCGGTTGTCCAGTGGCGCACGGGCCGCTTCTCGCGTGGAGGCGACGGCTCGCGTTGTTCGCTCGCGGCCGGCTGGCGTTGCGGATCGATGCCGAATTCGGAAAGTTTCATGGTCATGCCTCCACGCAGCGTTCGGTCTGGCGCTGTTCGGTCTGGTCGGGGTCTTGGATCGGGTGCAGGCTGGACTCCGCGGTCGCGTAGCCGATATCCGTCAGCACATCGACCACACCGTGCACGCGCTGTCCCGGGAACAGGCGGGCCAGATACAACGTCCACTCGATCGGCAGATGGCAGTCGAGCGTCTCGATTTTCACGATCCGGCCGCGCATTTCCGGGCGGATCCGCGGGTGGTCCATGATGGCCAGGTCGCCGGGTTTCCAGTTCATTACACCGGCTCCGGCAGATCGCGGATGCTGAGCGCGGCCCGGATCTCGCGCATCTTTTCCCTTTGCCCTTCACGCCAGCCCAGGCCATAGGCCTTGTTCGCGAATGAGAGCGCGGTGCGGATCTGGTCGTCCGTCCAGTCCTCATCGAACCGATACAGGAAATATCCGTCGCAATCGTATGCGACCGCGCTGGCCGGGTAGTCCGGATCGTCTCGACAGATGTTTAGATCTTGCTGGTCACACAGCTTTTTCACTGTCCGAACTCCTTCTCCGCCGCCGCGATCGCGCGATTGACCTGTATGCTCATCCTTGCCGCCCCGACATGTGCAGCACCGCCGCCAGGATGGTGCCGAGAATGAATCCGAATGCGCAGCTTAGGTAGAACCCAAGCATCCCGAGGGTGATGTCACCCAAATGTTCGATCAGATAGTCCATGACTCCCCCTTGTAGGTGGCCCGTATCGTGGGCTAGCCGGTCGGATCACCCGGGTGAAGGAGAACCCATGCCATGAGGTCCCGGGCTCCGACTGCCGGCGTTACTCTGCGCGCCACCGCCGGCTGGGCGCGGGCACCACGATCACCACATCGCGGATTGTTTGGTCATGTAATACCGCCGCCGCTCGCCCTTGTTGCGCAGCGTTTCCACTACCCCCCCCTCGCGAGGCGGGACAGCGCATAACGCGCCTGACCGGGCTTTACGCCGGCCTCGCGCGCGGCATCGACGGGGCTGTAGATCACACGCGGTTTGAGCGCGGCGAGCACGACGTGCTGGATGTCGGTCATGCGAGCACCTCCACGACCAGCGCGCCGCCAGACATCTCCAGAAGCATGCCCATCAGCGCCATCGAGTGCGGGCCGATCACGCGCACCACCAGCTGCTCCGCCTTCGGATCCTGGGCGCGGCGCCGGCCTTCGGCGATCAGCGCGTTGATCTTCTGCGCCAGCCCGCAGTAGACGGTGCGATCGCCGTCCTTGCGGGCGCAGGCGGCGTACTGGTCGCGCAGCCAGGCGGCGTAGTCGTCGACCTTCGGCGGCGGCGTGAACGGGTTGTTCGCGCCGTCGCGGGTGTCTATGTAATGGGCCTCGATGAACATGTCCGTCTCCTGCTCCGGCGGGTCCGCGAAGTCCACGACCACACCCTCGCAATTGAATGTCTTCTGGATGGCCGCGAGCTGCGGGTCCATCAGCAGCGCCGCGAGCTGCGGGCGGCTGCGCTTGATGCAGCGCCACACCAGCGACCAGGCGCCCGGGTCCTGCGCGGCCAGACGGGTCACGTTCACCTGGTCCGGGCGCTTGCGGTATTTCGTCCAGCGGATCCCGCGCAGGCTGAAATACTGCGGCACCGCCGACACCCCGTTCGGCCCGGCTTCGCGGCGCTGCTGACGTGCGTTTTTGAGAGCCCCCACGGAATTCGGCCTCGTCAGATCGCGCAGGCGGCGCGATCAGGCCTTCACGAAGGGCACGGGTCTGGCCAGCCGGCGCGCGCCCTGGCGGACGCGATAGCGCGGCAGGAACACATACGCCGCCAGCAGCGGCCACAGCAGCACGAACAGCCAGGCGCGCCAGGGCTTGTTGCCGATGAACCGGGTCACGCGGTTCGTGGTCAGGTCGATGGCCAGCATCACCAGCAGGGCGACGAGGACCCAGCCGGCGGCGGTGAGTGCGGTGGCGAACAGGGTATCGAGCAGTTCCATGGGACTCTCCTTACGCGGACCGGCCGCGGATGATGAGGACGGATTCGAGGGTTTCGAGGTCGGCGATAGCCCGGGTCTTGTAGCCGGAGATCGTATAGTCCGCCTCGGTGTAACTGAGGCCGGCGGCGATGCCGCTGATCCAGGTCGCCAGATCGCGCGGGTTCGAGTCCTCGGCGGGGTCGTCCATCTCTTTCCAGAGATCGCAGATCAAGCCGACCAACTCGCGGGACCAGTACTCCAGATCGGCGCCAGGACTCCAATAGAAACCCGGATAGGGAACCCCGCGGATCACTGCAGCCGGTTCATAGAACGTGGCGCCGATCGTCGGCACGCCGTAAGCGTTGCGCTGCGCGGCATTTTTGGCGTGCTGTTCCGACAGGAACTCCGCCGACTCGGTGACGCGGCCAGGCACCTCGATGCCCTGGCCCTTGCTGCTGACGATGCAATTGTTTTCGATGATCGATTTGTCGCTCACGACGCTTCCTCCATGGCCATCTGCAGATCGTCCCGATCCGGGAACGTGTACACCGCGCCGCTGACGATGCTCGCGTGGCCGAGCGCGTGCTGGACGATGGTGCGCGGATCCTTGGCCGTGCTGCGCTCGACCAGGCGCTTGGCCAGCGTGTGACGCCACCAGTGCGGCGAGGCCTCGACGGTCAGCCCGGCGGCCTGGCGCCAGTGCTGCATGCGGTCCTGGAAGGCGCGCACGCTCATGCCCTTGCCGGTCGCGCCCGCCTTGCGGCTCATCACCAGTGGCGCGTCGCCGATCTCCGGGTGGCCGAGCTCGCGACGGATGCGCAGCAGATCGCGCAGCGCCTGCACGGCCTTCTTGTTCAGGTGCACGACATAGCCGCGCTCGCCCTTGGCGATCGCACCGCGGATCTGCAGCCGCTGTTCGCGCAGCGCCTGGCGTGCGTCGTCCACCGTCAGGCCGGCCAGCGAGCCGACGCGGATGCCGGTCTGGCGCAGCAGCCGCATCCAGGCGTAATCCCGCTGCGCGAGCAGCTCCGCGCGATTGCCGACAGCCGCGAACAACCGCCGCTCCTCGTCGGGGCGCAGATAGCGTTCGAATACTTTGCGTTCGTACATGGCTTGGTCACCTCGTTGTACGTGGTCATTGATCCTGAACGGCACCGCGAAAGATGCGATGCCTCAACTTCCCTTCTTCGCATCCCGCGAACCAGGCGTCGCTTTCTGCTGTGCCGATCTCGAAAGGGCAGTAAAAATCCGCCCGATCCATCTCCCCTTGGCGATACCGCAAAAACGCGAGACAACCGGCCTTATAGGCGTCGCTTCGTGGGTCGCGCACTCTGTCAAAGGCCTCATCAAAAAGCTGTTGCGCCGTGATCTTCATGCCCGCAACCCCGGCGCCGACACCTTCTGGTCCGTCGCCACCTCGACCAGCACCGCAACCGGGCGCTGTTGCTCGTCCAGCCGCAGCGCCTTGGCGATGACGCTGTAGCGGTAACCCTCCACCACCGACAGCCGCGAGCCTTCGGGGCTGGCGTAGGTCGCCAGTGCCGGCTGGTATTCGTCGCCGACGCGATTGATCGCCAGCACCGCCATCAGCCCGGGCCACAGCACCTTCGCGTAGCCCGGCTCCAGCCACACCCGCGTGCGCGGCAGATAGGGCTGCTTCACGCCGGCGTTGATGATTTGAAATACCGTCCCCATGTCCGCCTCCTCGGCTTGTCCTGTGTCTCCGCGACCCGCTCCAGCAACCGCCGCAGCGTCGCGTCGCTCACCGCCTCATCCAGCGACATCCGCGCCGCGAGATCCGGCACGGCCCGAAAGGCCCGCGCCAGGCGCTCGCGCTCACTCGTCGACCGGTCCACCGGCCTTGACCGGCCGCGGACGGATGAACCGCGCCCGCAGCTCGGCCCCGAAATACACCCACAGCTTCGACGCCGGGATCTGCAGCTGCTGGCCGGCGCCGACGTTGTCCACCGCCCGCCGCAGCCCTTGCCGGCGCAGCGCCTCGGGCGGGTTGTCGCGCACGTCAGCCATCGATCAGCGACTCCAGCCGCGCCAGGAACTCGAAGAACCGCTGGATGTCCTCGAAGCCCTCGGCGCGGATGCGTTCGAACTCCGTGCGCGTGATCCGCCCATCCTCCAGCGACTCGCCGATGGCCACCGCCGTCTGCCCGACCTCGGCGTGATAGCGCGCATAGGCCGTCAGCAGCTCCACATCGGAGACGCGCGAGAAGTCGCCCAGAGGAATGCAGGTGTGGTTCAGCAGATTGGCTTCGGCATAGAGGATGTCGAAGCGCTGCGCGGTGTGCTGGATCGCCACCGCCTCGGACACGAACAGCGCCGTGCCGTCGTATTCCGGGTTGACCTTGTTGCTCAGCGTGCCCGGGCGCATCCCGCACAGCGGCGCCAGCTTCACGGCCCCGCCGGGGAACTCGTGGACGACCCGGTATTGCGCCTCTTCCAGAGGCGAGAAGATCCCTATCATGTGAGCCGCACTCTCCCGTTCACTGGTCAATGAACGAGGCCCTGGCTACCCTGCGGCTGCATGCGGGTGATACCCTTGCGACCGAGGTGAAACGGTGACCCTTAAGCCAGTAACCTCACCGCTCCGGCCAGCGCTGCAACGCTGGTCGGGGCACTTTCCTTCAGGCGGCTTTGCGGCCGGCCTCCTTCTCCAATACCTCGCTGAGAATCTGCACGGCCTGCGCGTTCATGCTGCGGCCTTCCTGCTGCGCCTTCGTCTTCAGGCGCCGGCGCAGTGCGAGCGGCAGGCGCAGATTCAGCTTCGCCAGATCCTGACTCGGTGGTTTCGTTTTCATCGTGGACTCCATGATGGCCAGTTGCGTAAGAACATAGTGGCACTTTGCCACCATGTCAAGCGGCCACTTGCCAGCATCGTCAAGGTGGCAATTTGCCACTATCCTTAAGCGTATGGCTGAAAAGGAAAAATACCCGAGCCGACTAGCGGATAAATTCGTCGTCCGTATGCCCAAAGGATTGCGCGACTTGATATCCGAGAGCGCCCAGCACAATCACCGCAGCATGAATGCGGAGGTCGTGTCCAGGCTGTTGAATTCTCTTGAAGAAGAGGACGGCGGCATCCCTGGAGTCAGGGAGCCTAGAGCGGCATACACCGAGATGGAGACGACCCTGATCACCCTGTACCGAAGATTGCCGGAGGACAAGCGGAAGGCCTTGCTGGCCCTGATCGCATAACAACAACGGGAGGGAAACGATGAAAATACCCAAGAAGGTGAGCGCTCGCTTCGTCGCGAGCCTGAAGCCCTATCAAGCTGTCGCCCTGGCGCAGAAGAACCGGGATGTTTCCGAGGCGGACACCGTCACCCTGGTCAAGGACATCCTGGCCGACGTGTTCGGCTACGACAAATACACCGAGCTGACCAGCGAGCAGCAGATCCGCGGCACCTACTGCGACCTGGCCGTGAAGCTCGACGGCCAGATCAAATACCTCATCGAGGTGAAATCCGCCGGTGTCACGCTCAATGACAGCCACCTGCGCCAGGCCATCAACTACGCCGCCCACCAGGGCATCGAGTGGGTCGTGCTGACGAACGCGATCGACTGGCGGCTGTACCGCGTGAAATTCGGCCAGCCGATCGACTTCGATCTCGTCACGGCCTTCGATATCACCGCCATTAACCTGCGCCAAGCGGACGACCAGTGCCGGCTGTTCCTGCTGTGCCGCGAGGGTATCGTGAGTGATGCCATGGGCGCCTATCACCAGCACGCGCAGTTACTGAACAAATACACCGTCGCGCAGATCGTGCAGTCAGACGCCATCGTCGGCGTCATCCGCCGCGAGTTGCGGCGTGCATTCCCGGATCTGAAGGTAGATAACTCGGAGATCTCCGACATCCTCGCCAACGACGTGCTGAAGCGCGAAGTCACCGAGGGCGAGAAGGTGAAGGAGGCACAGCAACGGCTGAAGCGCGCCGCCAACAAGGCGGCTCGCGGCGCCGACAAAGCCAAGCCGACGCCGCCAAACGAACCCGTCCTGCAGGAGGCCGCCGAATGATCGCCCGCATGGTCATCGCCGTGATGGTCGCAACGCTGACCGCCTGCGCCACACCCATCGGTAAATTCACGGATGAGGATTTTGTCTGGAGCCGCCGCGAGGTCGCCGACAACTATCAGGCAGTTTATCGCACCGTATTTCAGACATCCAAGGAATGTGCTGGCGTCAGAACCGAAGGGAATCTGTACACCGATATCCGCCAGGGCACGGTCGATGTCTACCTCGCCGATGCGTTCGGCGGGCGCAGCCCCTGGGTGCTGGGCACGGTGCGCATCGAGGCGCTGTCCGACGATCTCACGCGGGTATCGGTCGGGGTGAACAAGAGCCTGGACAAGCCGCTACTCGGAAAGGAAGGTGGTCAGCGCGAAACCATTATGCAATGGGCGGACGGGGTTTCGGGCTGCTCGTGACACTCCGCTTCGCCGCCGCCAGATCCAGCGCGGCGCCTTCGAGATGGGCCCACACGCCATGGCGGTGGGCGTCTTGCTTGAGTCGGTAGACCATCCGGATCAGCGCCGCGATGTCGGCGGCCAGGGTGTCGGCCTCGACATCGCGGGCGCTCATCGCCCCGCCTGATCCGGCGGCACCAGGCCGCCGTCGGCGCGGCGCACGTAGCCCGGCTGCACCTGGCCGGGGGCGACTTCGATCCACTCCAGCGCGGGGTGGAAGGCGGGTTTGGTCGGGGATTGCAGCACCTCGATCACGACGTCGTTTTCGATGCGGGCAAAGGTCTTCATGCTCAATACTCCACCAGGACGCAGCCCTGCGCGCCTGCTCCGCCTGGTTCGTTGTATCGGCCGCCCGCGCCGCCGCCGCCAAAGCCGACGCCGGCCGGGTTGCCGTTCTGGCCGCCGTGCCCGAGCGGCGTCGAGCCGCCGTTGCCGGCGAGCTTGAGCAGCGAATATCCGGGATCGATGAAGTAATTGTCCAAGTACGACCCGCGGCCGCCGTTCTGGCCGGGGACGTGCAGGTTTCCGCCGTAGCCCTGGCCGCCGGCGCCGGGCGTGCCGCCGGCCAGCGCCCCATTTGCGCGCGCGCCGCCACCGCCGCCAGTGGCCGATACCCAGCTGCCGAAGCTGCTGGTCCCGCCGGTACCGCCATTGCCGCCGGCGCCGCCGGCCGCGCCGCCGCCGCCGACCGTGATGGGGATCACCTGCCCCGGCGTGACGTCCATATAGCGCTCGGCATAGCCGCCGCCGCCGCCGCCGCTGCCGCCAGCTTCGTCTGTGTTGAACCCGCCGCCACCACCGCCACCGCCGCCGCCGATCACCCGCACCCGCACCCGCGTGATGCCAGCCGGCACCTGCCAGTTCGTCACGCCGACCGTGCCGAAGCCGGCCAGGCTGCGGATACCGGCATTGCCGTTCGCCATCGCGACGATCCGCCCCTGGGCGTCGATGGTGACGTTCGCCGAGGTGTAGGTGCCGGCGGCCACGCCGACCACGCCGGGCTCGTAGCTGTTCAGAAGTTCCCAACGTGAGCCGGCTGCGTGATAGGTGAGCAGCAGCATGTGCCCGCTGCCGGCGATCGCGCCGGCGGTCAGCGCCGCGCCGCCGCGGCGGGTCACGGCGCGGGCGCCGAGGCCGTTCAGGTTCAAGGTGACGGCGGCCGTGTTCTGCGCTGCGGCACGCACAAGGATGTGCATGCCATCGACCAGCGCGCTCGGCGTCGGCACCAGGGTCGCGGTCAGCGCGTTGGCCGTGCCGCCGGCGGTGCCGGCGAAGATCACGCTGCCGGTCTGGGTCATCGGCTGCGCGTCGAGCATCTGCTGTACCAGCTGCATCAGCGCGAGGAGGTCGGAGCGCGCCGTCTGCGGGTTGTCGGTGCCCTGATCGGTGTTGTCGGTGTTGATCGTTCCGGTCGGCCAGGTCATGGGGTCAAACTCCTTTCACGGTAACGTCGATCACGGCGTCGGCGAGCACGTCGCTGGCGTTGTAGATGCGGATGCGCGGGCCGTCGGCGACCTGTTTGTCGATCAGTTCCCAGCTCCAGCCGGCGCCGACGTTCTGCAAGGTGACGGACACCGTCTTGATGAAGGTGAAACTGCGCTGCAGCGGGATGCGCACGTCGCCGACGCCGATGCGCTGCGCGCCGGTCAGGGTGCTGGTGTCGAGGTCGTCGACGTCCTCGATGATCGGGTCGGCGGCCAGGATGATGCTGCCCGACGTCACGCGCGGGAACGCGCCGGATACGGCCAGACGCACGCGGTAGTAGCGCGCCGTGACCGCCGGGCCGATCGGCTCCCAGGCGCTCCAGACCACGTTGTCGGCGCTGTACTGGTTCTCCAGGATCTGCGCGCCGAACGCGGTGAACGTCACCAGCGGCAGGAAGGTCACCACGGCGCCGATGTCGATCTCGTGCAGGTACTCGATCGCGCCGGCCGGGTCGATGGTCCAGCTCTGCCAGGCGTCCCAGGTGGTCGGCAGATCGTTCCAGGTGCCGTTGTCGTTGGCGATCAGCGTGCCGTCGCTGTCGACGTAGCAGTTGGTCTTGGTGCCGCTCCAGCCCTCCTCGACCAGGTTCACGTACTCGATCACCCCGGCCATGCGCGGGTCGCCGATCGCCAGGCTGATGTAACGGGCGTTGACGCTCTCCAGGCCGGCGGTGTCGATGGCCTTGATCGCGAACGTATAGGTGCCGGCGGCGAGCTGGTTGCTCTCGAACGGGCTGGCGGTCAGCACGCCCTTGTGCATCGGCGTCATGCTCTCCCACACGCCGGACGAGCCGAGCACGTAGCGGATCTGGTAGCCGAGCAGATCCGGCGGCGGGTTGGCCAGCTCCCAGGAAAACTCCCGCGTGCCGTCCGGCTGGCGCTGCACCAGGAAGGTGGTCACGTCCGGCGGCGTCAGGGTCTTGCCCTGGATGTTGTAGGTGGTCTCCAGCCGCGACTGCGGGCCGTACTGCCCGCGCAGGTTGAACCCGACCACCTCCAGGCTCAGCACGCCGCCCGGCTGGGTGGTGAACTCGACGCGCCGCTCGGCGGTCTGGCCGACCTGCTCGCGCGGCGCGCCGTTGAGCCCGGCACGCACGATGGCGCCGCCGTACTCGCCGGTCACGTTCCAGGTCAGGGTGATGATGGTCACGTAGCCGGATCCGGCACGGACCAGCTGCTCGGTCACCTCCAGATCCGCCAGCGCCGGCAGGCGGCTGGCCGGCAGGTTCGGGGTGTAGGTGTAGCTGTTGCTCTCGGCCAGGTAGTAGTCGTCGGTCTCGTCGGTGGCGCTGATGCGCACGCGGCTCTCGGACAGTGGCTTCACGCCGGTGATCTTCAGTTTTTTCCCGGGCGTCGCCTTGGGTTCGAAGCTCCAGGTCCAATCGCATGCGGGGTGGTCCGGGTCGTCGTCCGGCGCGGACGGCAGCGGCGTGGTCAGGGTGATGGTGTCGGTCTCGTCGATGGAATACACCACGTCGTAGATGTCGTAGGTGCCATCCGGCGCGCGCAGGCCGATGTAGTGCGCCAGGCCGGGCGTGAACGTCACCGCGCGGTCGAGCACCAGCTCGGTGGCCGTGCCGGATACCAGGCGGCCGCTGGCGCCCCACTGGGTCAGGTCGTGGGACATGCTCACGACGTCGCCGCGATCCACCGCCAGCCCCTCGAAATCCGCCTCCCAGCTCACGCGGCGCACGCGGTGGATGTGCGCGGCGGCGAGCAGGTTGGCCTCCTTGCCAGCCATCTCGGCGTCGTCGCAGCCGAACAGCTCGACGAAGGCCTGCGACACCGGGTTGGTGACGCCGGGCACCAGTGCGCGCACAGTGTCCGGGGTGTAGTTCTTGGCCGGGTTGATGAACTGCAGCACGATCTCGTCGGC
>Ga0172382_10001905_pt1 | contig 36077 bp, 55 predicted proteins | sample Leawel138RmetaG_FD_122245 | JGI IMG/M metagenome (GOLD analysis project Ga0172382, IMG submission 122245) | Leachate microbial communities from a municipal landfill in Southern Ontario, Canada - Leachate well 138R metaG | ecosystem: Engineered > Solid waste > Landfill > Unclassified | place... | reverse complement strand
GTTACCAAACATTTAGTCAAGTAACTCAAAACATTTTTTAAATAGTGGGTAATTATCATCTTCACATATCCACCAATCCCCACACCATTCATAAACAAGTACTTCTTTACCTGCGTATTTCTCAATAAACGCAATATCATCTTCACTATCATAAGGTTCTTCATTACCTTTAACCAAAATGTTTTTCAGGTCTGTGCTTATCAAAGCAAGTTTAGGTTTCCTTAAAACGTTCTGTAATTCAACGAAAGAAAAACGTTTGGTAACACTAAATAAACCCAATAAAAGGGTCTCTGCTTGTCTTTCAGTTATCGTGCCTTGTTCAAGGTCTTGTGCTATTTTTGAAAGTTCTGTTTTCATAATCTTTTACTGTGTTTATTTTTAACGTTGTGCGCTATTTGGAATAACCATCCAGCCAAATACCATTTGCTAAAGTCCACGCTGTTTTCGGACTTATACGCCACTTGTAAATTCTTTGCCACAATGTAGGCTTGTCAATTCCTTGATACCAATTTGCAGTTCCCCAGTAGTTGAAGAACGATAAAAAACAGCGCACAACATTGTATATAGTGTATGGCTGCTTTGTGAATTTATTGAAAATTGTATTTTTCATCTTGTTTTGTTTTTAAATTAAAAGTTATGCGCTGTAAGGTCGCCACACACCATATACTTAGCCGTTAGCCACAAGTGCTACATTCGTTCTTCGTATTAAAGTTTGTGGGTAATTAACCAAAAAAGAAAAAAGCCATCCCACTTCGGCAAAGCCGTTTGGATTTCGCTTTGCCAGCTTTCTATGCAATTAACAAGGATTGCAACCTGTTCTTTGTATTTTTCTGGGATTCTGTTTTTGCGGATGTTCATCCGGGAACCGGAAAGGAGCCTTGAAAGCTCCCCCCAGTTAATTAAGTCTTGTGCGCTCATTAGAAAATAATGTCTTCGATTCTGAAATCATCTTGTTTGTGTTCCAAATTAATAGAACCACTTTCATATTCAGTCACTTTGAAATTAGATTCAATTTCTTCTACTGAAATTTCAGAACCATCAGCCCAAACTAAATACTCATTGTTGTTTGTTTTGATTTCTTGTGCTTTTTCGCTGTTGATTTTTTCAATTAAAGTTTTCATTGTGTAAATTTTTATTTGTTTTGTATCTTATTGATGAAGTAAAGATACCACATCTGTGGTTATTGTGCAAGTATTTTTCAATTTATTTTCCACATTTGTAGTTATTTATTTATATTCTAAATAAAAAAGAACAAAAACCCTCCCCTAAAAAAATAAAAACAGGGAACGGAAGTGCATTTAATCGAGGATTCCGGGTTCAGTCCGCCACTAATCATAGCACTCGCCGTTAGCGATAATGCCGCAAGTGATTAAACAACCCAATCTTCCCTTAAAGGAAAACTTATCAGTTCATGTCTATTCTTAGGTTAGAGGCATTAAGAGTGCTTTCTATAAGGAAGAAGTCTTTGCTCTCCACATGAGACCCCAGGAAAGCATACCCGTGCATCAGGTAAAAGAGTGCTTCAGTAGAGCTTAGTCCAAGGAACTTAACTTTTAAAAGCATCTCTTTAACACACTGCTCTACCTCCCACTCACTATCCTCCCTTTCTAAGAAGTCATAAACGACATCTTCAGCATCTGTCATTAGAGCATCTGCTCTAACATCACTTATGCCTAATGTGTTGTGAAAGAACTCTGCCTCATCTGTTGAGAAGGCATCTATTGCTCCCAGGATAGTCTCAATGTCTATTACCATATCTCTGCTTTTTAACAAAGATACGGACATTGCAACAAACTTATCCTGAATATTGATTTAAGAGGTGATACGTTTCACTGCTCTTCTGATCATTTGCCATGAAGAGATAAGTTGTCAAAGAACGGTTTTGTGCTAACATCTTGAGATATGCCCCACGACCCATTACCTGCCGGTGATAGCGTGGATTGTCCCCACACTCAGACACTACCCTGTTAATAGACGATGCTCTGGCAGAGAGAGGAGGAGGCCAGTATTTGAATTGTTCCTTTGGAAACCCCACAAAGTTATGAGGCTCCGCTACCTCAACCCCTCTCTTCTGTAACTCATAATATAGCTCCCGTTGACGCATGAACAAATACATTCCCTTATCGGCATATATCTCATGTACCCTCTTTTCACGGATAGCATCATAGTCCTCTAAGAGCATCTGATCTGTCATCATATCGGTAGGCATACCGTCATATAACTGTCTCATACGGATAACGCTTTCTTGATTGTCTGCTGTAGCTCTTCTTTCTCTTTGGCATAAGCAGCTATAAACTCATGGAGACTGACAATATCTTCCTTATCGGAAAGAGAAGATAAGACTATCTGTTTAAGGGCTGTCTCTAACTGAAAGTCATAACCGATGATAATCTCATTAGTTGATCCTGTCTTCTCCCCCAAGGGAACATTGTGCTTTTCACTTAGTGTCTGTGTCCGTGCTATCACCTCTACAGTTTTAGTAAGATCAAACGTTGTTTCTCCGTTACCAGGAGTCAGTGTAAAGTTTTTGTACTTGATTGTCATTTCTCCGGTGTATAAAATTCAACAGCTTTGCCTATCTTGTGGCTGTAGGCAATCAGCTCATGTACCATCCCTTCTTTGTTATCTACAAAGTCACTCTTTATCTGTTGAGCAGCATTGATGATGTAAGGGTAGTTTCTTTCTTTTCCGAAAAGGGTAAGTAGTTCGATGAACCGCCTTAGCTCCTCCGTGTTAACTTTTATTGGATCCATATTTCTATTGTTGGTTATCACTCACTTTATTTATTGCCACTAAGGGAAACCTGTAATAGAGGCTCCTTTGCCCTGTCTCCATATTAAGGGCTGAATATCCTTTAGAGGCTTTATAAACAATAAACCTCCCTATAGTGAACATATCCTCTTTCTCTACTACCATCTCCCCCGTAACCCCGTAGAACAGGAAAGACAAAACAAATATCATAAATAGCTTTTTCATAATCTCATTTTAAAGTTAAAATAAAACAGCCCCTGAACAGTGCAACGACCAGAACTACTAAGAACGTAATTATAACCAGAATAATTCAGGGGCTGTCGTTCACTAACCAAACTTAAAAGAACTACTAATTGGAACCCTGTCGAAGTCCGACCTTCCCACCCGCCTGTGCGGATTAAACAGGGTCAAACGTAACCACACACTTATACGTTCATCATTCTGTGACCTGATTTTGTCTGACGGCTGGATGCTTTCTTTGTCCACGTAGAACCCCATGTGCGTCTCATTAAATTTCTCCATGCCTGCTTTGCTTTGGCAAGCTCTATCTTCTCTGATTTACTCATCTGAATCATAATAATGCTTTTTTGGTTGTTTCGTTTACTTTGCAAATATCAACTATTGAAATGATAAAAGCAAATAATTTTTCCTTTAAGGGCTAATTTAAAATCATTCTAAACAAGCCCATCATCTCCATAACCAACACTCATATTAAAGTAAGAGGATAGATCATTCATTACCTCTACTGAATAAGGAAGGTCTTCCGGTTGTCTCCTTTTAATAGGTTTCCGGGAAGGGATAGACTGTTTTGCCTCCTGTTTAGGTTGTACTCTTCTTTTCATAGCTTATATTGTTACGTTTTACATGGTTTTTAAGGCTTCTCAGCCACTTTCTCCTCCCGGCAATACCAAACTACCACCGGGAAGATAAAAGGGCTTAAATCACGTCAAAATCACTGCAAGGATAATAATACCCAATACCAGCAGTAATACAATGGTTTTTAAAGTTGACTCTCTCATGGCTTTATAAGTTTATAGTTATCCATCCCTTCACAATGCTTTCCATATAGCTCGCTGGCAGACAAACAGCCAACAATTCATCAGCCTCAAGTTTCAAGGCTCTTATCGGGCTTTCATCAAAACTGACTGTAACATCGTTAATGCCCTTTTTAGCACAAACGGTAAGAACCCTTAATAGGTTGTTGGCACAAAAGAACCTGTCAGGCTCATCCATCCCCTCAATATGTACCTTCACAAATATAGACTCAGAGGAAAAGAATTTGTTAAGGCGTACAACAGCCCTTATTTGACTGATAATATCATTAACCTTTATATCCCTGCTTTCTTTGTATTCCGGGACTATCTGCATATAATGGGGGAATTTGGCGTCAATAACCTCCCTCTCCTTTGTCTCCTTCATAAGATCCCAATTATAAGCGGTTGCTTCCTTCGGATTGATTATAACAGACGGCTCTTTCACTTCGTGGTCAATAGCCACCATTATAAAAACATCAGAGGCAACTGCCTTCTGTCTCTCCTGATCGAAATAAACTCCCATCAGAGCAGGCCTCAAATCATCCCGACCAACAACATCCATAAGCAAGCTAAACGGATCATCTGTTTGCTTAATTTTCTGCTGAATAGGCTTGATAGTCAAATCTCCCAGGCTCTCATCTCCACAAATAATTTTATCCTTATTTGCAGGGATTCTTGAGGGTAATTCTCCCTCACAAAACTTAATAATTTGTTCTCTTGTTAGTTCTTTCATGCCTTTAAGTATTACAATGTTAAAATATCTCTTCCTGGTGAACCGTCTCCCCTGTCTCCTTACAGACAACAGAAACAATACCTCCAACATAATCGCCCCAATAGCTATCACGGGATCCGTTATTATCCTTAATGTATTGGATAGCTTCTGTTTTGGTCATCTCAAACCCTTTGCTATTACTGTCGTAATTGTTATCGAAATGAACATCAAATGTTTTTCTCATGTTTTTCATGGCTACACTATTTAATTATTATTTAATTGTTTGCTCTGTCTCCTGCAAGGGATAAAGATTTGATCTTTCAATCTTTCCCTTAACGGCACATATCAACACATAAAGAACAGAGATAATAAGATAAAACTTTACAATCTTTCCAATTAGCTTCATACCAGCTCCCCTTCCTCATTAAATTCATATTCATTAGCCTCAATAGTTTCTATTATGGCCTCATCACTTTGCAGATAGTCACACTCTTCCTGTAACATCATAGCATAGTCACTTAAAAGGGAATTAAGGAACTCTTCTTCTATCTCCATTAATTTGTTCTCTGACCCTGCACTTTCATAGTTCACACTGCTTTCATCCATATAGTCAGAGAAAATAGGATCCCATTCAGCCATAAACGCATCGGCTGTTTTATATGTTCTACAGTCTTCCCCGTGCCCGTTTAATATGTTTTGAGCTACTTCAGAAGCTGATAACTCGAAAAAACCTTTACAATGCCTGTTCCGGTCAAGGTCAAAAGATGTTATATTTAACCCTATTTGTTTTGCATCCTCATACGTAGAACTCCACCATTCATAATCTATATTAATGTCTGATAAGTTTAACAGGACCTTCTCTTTAGCCTCTTCGGATAGTTCATTGAACTGATAAATGTTAATTTCAATTGTTCTCATGATAATTGCTTTTTTATGGTTAGTAATTATTAGTACCTGTCCCCGGAATTGAGGAAGCCTTTATTATTTCAGACCTCACCAGATTGACAGGTATAGCCCGGTACATTAACCGGGGCCGTTTATAGTCCAATAAGATTTTTAACATCACTTTCTTTACTCTTTGGGAAGATCCATCCAGGTCCACAAGTTAAACGGAAGTTAAACCTACCGCCTAAAGCCTTTAAATCCTCTTTAATGGGCTTTGTATTACCAATGACAGCTATAGCCCTCTCTGAGTAGTTTATTATCTCCACGTCTCCCGCATCAGCTTTAATGGCCTCAGCTTTAACAACAGGCTCAGGGGCTGGGGCAAAATGATAATGAGCAAAAGCATATTTGTATGTAACAAGTATATGACCATCAATAATAATTTCATCCATATCTTTGTATGACTCATAAATATCTTCCATCCCGTTAAAGTGGCCATACTGAAAGCCTTCTATAAAGTCATTCACGGCTTCAATCTCTTCAGGGGCATAATAAGAAACATCTATAGAGGTCCCCATGCTAAACACATCGCTCTTAACCTCTACTTTAGAGACAACTGGCCACGTTTTAAGAATGTGAGATTTAATGATAGATGTTGTTTTCCTCCTGTCAGCCTTAACAAACTGGCTTAAATACTTTTCTTTCTTCTCTCTCTCTATAGCTACAATCCTTGCGGCTTCTTCTTTCTCTGCCTGCCTTACCTTGCTTTCTTTGTGTGCATCAATAAGCAAGTTTTGTAAATCTTCATCGCTCCCTGTATAGCAATAATCCGGCTCAAAGTAAATACCTATACCAAACTTTTCAGACCATGGCTTTACATGATCCTTCACAGACAGCAATAAAGAATCCAACTCAACGGTATAATATTTTACCCCGTAGTCTGTATTCTCAACTTTATAGATAACATGTTTATTATCTTCGCTGCCTTTAGTCTTCCCGTAACCATCCAGAAATAAAATATTGCCTATCTGCGGTTCCTTCTTTGCCTGGGGCTGAATATCTCCCCTGCTCACCATCTCATCAAACAGGAAAAGAGCTTTATAATGCTGATCCTTTACAACGGCTTCCGTGACTTTAGCCGGCTTTGTCTTTAACAGGTCCACGGCTTTAGGATCAAACATAGAGAAAGAGGTAATAACAGCGCCTTCCGTGGCTGTCTTGTTAACCGGCATGGCATGGCTGAACAAATAACCAGAATAAGTTTTAAAGGTGCTTATTTCATAAGTCTGATTTTTTACCGTGGTTGTACTTTCACCTCTCCATCCGTGGGAGGCTTTATAAATACGGGCTTTCTGTTCTGTGATTTTCATAACTTAATTTATTTATGTGTGGTTAATAATACTAATCTATAATTTTTCCTTTCAGGCTCCTATATAATAGAAGAGAGAGAAAGAACAAAAGAACTATGATAAAAACATAATACCGTTACTATAAACTGGCTTTATAATACTGAAGTATGCATATACCTCATACTCTTCCGGACAATTCTCATTATTGTAATCAGTGTCATTAAAAAACAATCCTTCAGGATCCTCTAACAAAGATCCGCAATATTCACTAATAATTAGCTTCTCTGTCTTACTGAAGTCTGTAGGAATATAGTTTAATTCCAATCTAATCCCGTCTACAATATCTTTGTTTGTTGTCTGTGGATTGAGGCTAATAGCTATAACGGACCTGTGATATCCTCTGAAGTAATCCGGGTAACATGCGTCTAATAGTGCAAACTGTTTCATAATAATAGTGTATTTGTGGTTACTTAAACATAATTTGATAGTACAAATATCGGATAGACAACAACACCAAACAAATATTTTTATAGTTATTTTATGGGTGAACGAAGCCGAGAAGGATAAATGATTGTGTTTGTGTTAGTTATGAACGTAATTTAGAATCATTCTAAGGAGCAGCCGGTTGCCTCGTCTCTGTCTGTCCGTGTCTATGTTAGTGTAAAGGGGCATTTCCTTTGCCCTGTTTGGACTTCAGGACAGCAGCAGGTCCCACAAAATAACCACGTTTTAACGCTGTTTCAGAGCTTTTCAGCCAGTTTCTCATGGTTTGTGTAGTAATACCCACCTGAACACAGATAGGCTTTAAAACCTTAGATAAATAGACTTGTGATCCATCAACACTAATACAGTAGTATAATTTATCCATAACTTTTGGCTTTAGTCGGTCTAACTGCAAAGATAACCTTTTGTTATTTATCAGTGAGTTACAAGAATCTATTTAACATAATAATAATTATATGAAAATCACACAGCTTATTATCAATGTGTTATAAAATCAGCCTTAATCCTTGGGTTATCTCTGCCATACTGTCACCCCTTGTTATAACTGTATTATGTAGCTTTTAAGCCCTTGTTATAGGGGCATGGTGTTGCTTTATACCTGGAGGGGGAAGCATAGCGCAAAAGGCTTTTAACAGCCTGAAAATAAAAAGAATCATTAATGTAGGGGGGTGGGTTTGTGGTGATCGGTCCGGTGGGTGGGGATAGGCCCCCTTAATAGTAGTAGTGACCCCCTATATATTGCTACCTGTCCCCAAAACCCCTCATGTCCCCATTATGTCACCCCTCAAGATATTTTCTCGTTTGTTTTCGTGTCCATCAGAAACATCTTTCTCTTGTAGGCTCTTCTCTCTATGTAGGGTTCTTGTTTGTTGTTTGTTTCTTGTTTATGTATAGTGTATATGGGGTTCCTTTAAGGGAAGCTGATGCTAAGTGTTCTGTTTTGGGGGATAAATGGGGGTATAGTGGTTGCTTTACCAAACGGGGCTATTTGGAGGGTTTTAAGAGGTTTTTGTGTCTGATGGTAGTATTATACCCCTAACGGGGAGATAATCGCTCTCGTGAAGGCTGAGGGGGTTAAAACGTTACGTTTCGTTTGTTTCGTTAGTATGCTTTGTTTGTCCTATCTTCCATTCCTCCTGCGTTCAAAAACTCTGATATTCTCTTATCCTTGGGATAGGGGCTGAATAAGACCCTTGAGTCTGTTGGGCTGAATACGGGGTATTTTGCTATCAGGTCTACCAAAAGCGACTCTAAGAGTGTTTCGGTATCAACAATGTCTGCATCGTCTATCATGCATCCTTCTATCATGCCTATTAGGTATTCGTACTTTGTTTCTGTAGACATACCGGTTACTTTTATTGTTTCAGTCATTGGTCAATTATTATTAGTTTATTGTATGTTTTGTTCCTATAGGGGAATATTAATTATCCTTTTATTATCCATATAAGTATAATTCACGTATAAGGGTTGTCTATAAATGTTTTGCACGGGGATTAATCGTTTTTCACAACGTATGACCCTTTAATCATTTTTATTATCTCTATGGCTACATCCTCGAAGCTATCATCAAAGACCCCTGTATTTGTTCCTCCGTATTCGTCACTTACCCCGTAGGAGTTCTCGTGGAGTATTGCCTCTATGTCTTTCTGCTCCCCCGCAAGAAACGTGTTTCCATGTCCGGCTCTACGTAGTGTATAATGGAGCGTTTTTTCATAGCTTATTCTTTAGGCTCTATTGTTTCTTCTGATATTTCTCCTTTAAGGGAAAGTATTCTGCTTTTAATCGTATGTGCCAATAACTCCAATTCCCTATCTGCATCGGTAGACACCTTCACCTCAACAGGCTTGTTCATGGCTTCGATATAACGGTTTAGAAGCCTGTTAAAAGCCCTGTGGTCTTCTTCTGTCTCAACAACAAAAGTAACCTCATATGGCTTAAATAGCTGCTCTAATGATGTGTTTAGTCTTGCTTTCATAGCCTTATTCTTTCGTTTGTATTATTTGCTCTTTGGAAATTCAAATACTGCAATATTCCGTGTAAAGGGCTTAACAAGGTAATAAGCGTTATACTCAAATAACAATCTCATTATCCCCCTGAAGGAAAGATACTGCCACCAATCTCTCCAAAACTTAACCCTCTTATATGATACTATACGATATCCTGCACGTTTTAACAGTAACTTCATCCGGTAATGGTCTATCTCGTGATAGTGTCCTTTTGACCATAGAAACTTAGGCCGTGAAGGGAGAATTATAAGCATTGATCCATAAAGCCTCTTTCTAAGCTCCTGTAACGTGAACAGAGGGTTAAACTGGTGTTCAATGGTGTGAGAGTATAGAATGAAATTACTTCCCCTTACAGGAACCGAAAATGAATAATCCAGGTCTCCTGTAGTATTGACAACCTTCAAACCAAGTTCTTTCTCTATTGCATCACTCAGCGGGCTTCTTGCTCCTATATCAAGTATCTTGCAGTGTAGATCAAGTTTCTTGAGGTAGTTGACAGTCTGCCTCCTTACACACCGTGCCTGACGGGTGTTCTTTTGATATGGTGATTGTGCTACTTCGGGTATCATAACTTAATCATTGGCATTTCATCTTTCTTCACCCACGCATGGATATTGCTCATCATGTCGGCTGTTATTCCCAGCACCTCCCCGCAGTTCTTACAGGGCTTATAGATCAAACCTGTTTTGCTTCTGTCGAGCTTCTTGTAATAGTCATCTTCCGTGTGCCTCTCTCCGCAGACGGGGCAATCGAAATCACCGGAAGTCATGCAGATGATTCCGTAAGTGTCTCCTATTTTAATTGTTTGGCAGGTCATAACTTTTCAGGATTCAAATCCGTTTTAGTTGTGTCTTTTTGGGATTTTACACCCATAGCCAACCAGGAAGCCACCGATCCACATTAAAAAAAGAGGAATCATTTTTATTAATAGTCCAACATCTTCCATAGCTCCAATTTTAAGTTAAATGTTTGAGCTATTTCTTATTCTCCCACTTTTGACAATAGCATTCTTGCCCTGAAGGGGAACCTATGGTCATGCGCCATATACCCTCTTTATCCCTTCTGTAAAACCTTCCGCAGTGACGACACTTACGAACTCTATCATTTCCCTTAAAGGTAAGCCTCTCAGCCCATAAGTCTGCCATATAGTAAACCATAAGAGCAAAGATAATGCAGATAATAACTACAATAGTAGTGCTAAGAGCATTCATGGGTGGCATGTTAACGATTAATGTATTCATGGCTTTCGATTTTAGTGAAGCAAAGTTAAACTATACATTTTATTAAAACAAATATTTCTTGCTATTTGGAATCATTCTACTCAACATTAAATTCTAAGTCTTTAACCTGAGCAAGCATGTACATGAATCTGTCTGCTTCCTGAAAGAGATAAGCTACGCTGTCTGAATGGTTATTGATAACCCATGAAAACACATTATCTTTAAACAGAAATTTGCCTTCATCCCTTCCCACCCTCTCAGCACCCACAGAAGCAATCCTCTTAGCCTTATCCCTATGAAGCCGTATAGAGAAGATGTCGTAGATACCTGAGAATTTATCTGTCAGGTATTCAAATCCGAACTCCTCAATAACGTAAAGGTTCCATTTCTGAACATCTCCTTTCAGGCAACAATAATCATATCCTCCAAATCTTGTATATGCTATCATTTCCGATAAGGGATAAGTATTAAATACGTCTTGTGACACGAACGTATGTCCTCCCTCATCAGGAGTCCTCTTTGGTCTTGTTGTATGGCTCTCTATAAGAGCAAAGCCGTACTTGTCTGCGATGTAGTCTGCGATAAGGGTTTTTCCTGTGCCACTCTCACCAATGATGCAAATGATGATTGGTTTATTCATTGATCCACGATTTGATAGTTTCGTTCTTTGTTATCTCTGCAAGGATTCCTTCAAAGGAGATTCCTAATGTGTTCCAGTTAGAAGGTATAAGAATAGCCTCACCTCCATTCTCCTTAAAGGCATCAACATTCTTATAGTAATCATCTATTAAGACTCCATTACCCGCCATAAGCCATTTCTTATGTCCCAGGAACACGTTATCACTATGGATACCCATGAACTCATCAAGCCACATTAGCTTATATGCAGCACACATAGGATCATGGTTGGGCATAGTGACTATTGTAACGGGTGCTATCTCAAGGAGTGTCCCGTAAAGGGAATCAGCCCATGGCAGTGGTTCAAGGTCAAGCCAGAAACGTGGGGAGTCTTCAATAGCAGCCCAGAACTCTTTCTCCGTAATACCGAAGAACTTGTTCATCCCGAACTGACCATACCCTCGTGCATAGTCGTCAATAGTATATTCTGTCTCGTAACGTTCGTTGAGAACATTGAGTGCTGCTGAAGCGAAATCAGCAAGAACTCCGTCAGCATCTAATAAGATTTGTTTCTTTGTCATCTTTTACTTGGTTTTTCCTTTAAGGGCAAAGTTATGAAATCATAACATACAATGCAAATTTATTTTTGAGAGGAGTCTTTTTTCCCTGAGTCTTTACGATACAAACCCAAGTCCATTTTGGTTTTCCTTATAGGCCAGTTTAATTCCATATGGGTATAGTAGAAAGCAGTGAAGTGACCATTCATTTGCTTAGGGTCTCTGTGCAGGTAATCTAAGTATTGTGTTAACCTTCCCATAAAGCAAAGGTAGAATTTATATATGTTAAATGCAAATAAAACACTAACTAATTAGTGTTTCCAAAAATGAAACATACTTAAAGAGCAACCTATAAGTCTACTCTATGGAGATAACTTCCCTGCATCACCATGATGTTTGTTCCGCTTTTATAAAGAAGACCCTGTTTTGTGACCATTAATGGTATTGATTCTTCTGTATTACGCTTAATAACAGCAGTTTTTGGCGATGTTTCTATTAGTCCCATTTTTTGAAGCCGGTGTCTTAGCCGATTGGCTGAAGACAGCGATAGACTGGTTTGCCTTGCGATTCTTCTGTCGGAAGTAAATTGTCTTTGTTCATTTAATCCATTTCGATATTTCTTCAACCGCTTAAGTCTTGTGCGGTGTTGCTCTGTGTAACGATCTAAATGTAACTCATACATGAATTGCTGCTGACAGAAGTCTTTTTTAATCATTGTTGCACGGATGATGTCTGATATTTGCTGTATAGACATGTCCGTTGTTATATTAAATCTTACGATTGTTTTCTTTGGTGCTTTATCTATATATCTTAACGATCTTAGGCACAAGTGTCCCTGCGGAGACCATAAAGCCCATCCGCATTTTATTATTTCTGACAATAGCCTTGAAAGGAGATAGTGAGAAATACCTGTTTTTTGAGCAAGCTGGTGCTTTGATGTATTAAAGAAAATTGTATTATTGTGATATGTTTTGAGTTTTAAATATAAAGCAAATGCCTTCACCCTATCGGCTGCAATAATGTCTTCTATTGCACTGTAGTGAAACACATATCTCTTGCTTCTCATTAAAAACACTATTAGTTAAAATAAAGAAAGTCTGATACGCTCCTTTGAATGGATAACAAAATAGGCTCGACCAAACTTCCTTTATCTTTTAATATCTTTTGTTTGTTACCCATTTTGCAAAGATAAAACAATTTTCTGAAATAACACCATTATCACAAATATTGACTATTTTTGTGAAATAGTTATGACCCTGCACACGGTACAAGCTCCTCTCTGCAAAAGAGGATACATCGGTTCGACTCCGATCAGGGTCTCAATAAAAAAGGGGGTTGTTCGCCCCCTTTGTGTTATCTTGCTGTTGAGACAAGTAATACTTCTCGTTGTTTTTTGGATAAGTTCGTTTGTCTTCTCCTTGAAGGAGCCCCACAATCATTACATCGTATAGCATCATATCTCCCAACCATAGTAACATATTCTCCGTAAGTCTGGATATTGGTAGAAAGGCATACAGGGCATCGGGAGTCTGTTGCTTCTGAATATACTGCAAGGTTGGGGTGTGAGTGCATCCATGGTTTCATTTCGTTGTAGACTTCCTCTAAGAGAAAAACATCTTCTTCGTTATACTTAACCATGTATTCCAATGCTTCAGCATCACCATTGACACACTTCTTCCATAAATCAAAGTTAGTCTCCAATTTTCCTTTGCGGGCAATAAGAATACCCATATAGTCTAATCTGTTAGAAGAGAAACGAAATTCCCTCTTAGCTATCTTGAGCGTGTCTATTATTTGATAAGGAGATGGAGGCTTTAACCCATTTAGAAAGAACCTGGTATTTGACTTAGGTACATCAAATTTGACTGAGTTATGCGCTATAATTATGTTTGCCTGATCGAGCAATACCCACAGTGACTGCATGATTCGTTTGTCATCTCTCTTCAAGGCTTCCTTTGGAGTAAGTACATCAGACATCATCTTATCTTCAAATAGCCACTTAGCAGACCAGCTTACGCAGCACCAGTCTTTGATTATGTTGCCATGGTTCAGCATTGGTTTGAAGAGAGTCCAGGTGAAAGCCTCCATGGGAAGTGTTTCTATATCGAAGAGCAGCACCTTTGGTATGACTGGTGTTCCTGGGTCTGTCTTTCTCTCCTTATCCCGAAGGTGTTTCCTGAACCGTCTATGGCATCTGCCGATAGTTTCGATGTTCAGATTGAAATGTTTTGAGGCTTCCTCTTTCGAGTGGTTAACGAGATATTCTCCTATTTCGAAATCTCGTGGTCTGACAGCATTTTTGTTTCTACTCATGCTTTTGTAGTTTCGTTCCATCGTGTATTTCATCTTCGATAGCATCACGGATCTTATCGAAGTCTTCTTTTAAGGTTTTTTCCTTAGCGGCTTTAAACTTCTTTTGTTCATCCATACGCCTTAGATAGCCTTCGGTATAGGCGGCACTCCAAATAGACAATAAGGCTCCTTCTATCTCCTTGAAGGAAAGATTACCTTTGTGTATTCTATCAGCAGTGTACTGACAGATACTTTTCTTTGTTAATTTTTCTTTTGCCATAATTATTTGATTTGCAGACAAAGTTAAGAAATAATCAAACAAACTCCTAAAAACATTTGGAAAAAATCATCTTTTAATATAACTTTGCATTGTTGGTGGGTAGATAGGTGGGTAGAAAACAACTAAACTAATTATTATGGGAGAGACGATTAGCGAAGAACTGAGCTTCATGGAGTGGGCAGAAAAGGTAGCGGAGAGGATAAGCGTTGTTCACGCATGCCGTATTGACAGGAGAAAAATGCTTGAGACTGACTACGATGTTTTGAAGGCTTTGCATAAGGTGTGGTACGAAGGAGAGCTGCCTTTGTATAAAAGAATACCGGAGGGAGCTGACGAAAAGTATGATCAGGGAGGGCTGTTTACTGCCAATCTGTCTTAAAGAATTGAATTGCACAGTTATTGCAATTCCCCTTCTCGGAATGTTAACCTTAAAAAGAAAAGAAATGGCTGAAATTGATGAATTGATTAAAACATGGAGATCAACGGGGATTTGGAATCCTTATACTTGTTGCTCAAGCCCTTATATTTATCGCTCCTACAACCCTGAGACGCACGATCTCGTTCCAAAGCAGTCTTACATCAAGCAACAGCTAAAAGAGGCTGAGGAAGGCTTAGAAGCCCTAAAAACAGAGAAGGTTAACACTATTGAGGCATACGACAACAGAATAAGAGAACAGAAAGAAAAGATTGCTGCACTGAAGAGCAAAGTTGGCTGAGATTTGTATTCGCTTGTACAGGAGAGAAGAGGGGTTTTGGTTACTTTCCCCTCTTTTTTTTGATATTTTCCCTTAAAGGTCTTGTTTTTTAAATATGTATATCCTATCTTTGCATAAACCAAAAAAGAAAACACATGGAATTAAAAGGAGGCATTCAGCCCTTGATGGTTTTAATTAAGGAGGCTGAGAAAGAGACAAAGACCGATAGTGGTATTATAATCCCAAAGACAGCAGCAGGAGGAAGCATGAAGGGAACAGTTGTTTTGGTAGGCCCAGGAACCGATGACTTCCCTTCCGTACTGGCAGAGGGTATGAATGTACTCTACCATCCCCACGCAGGGAGCAAGGTGGAGATTGAGGGATCAGAGTATCGCCTTATGAGACAGAACGAAGTCTTTTATTACTATTAGTCATGTGGGATTACAGGATTTGTAGGCAGCGTAAGACGTGGAGTGACGAGTCCTATGTTGATTACACGTATATCGCTTGTAAGGTACATTACTGTAATGATGATTTCCCTGAAGGGGATAATGGTGTTTTAAGACACGAAGTATTACAGTTTGAGCCTATTTCCGATTCTCTTCCCCTGCTGGTAGCAGATATTAAAGACCTGCACAGAGCTTTAACAAAACCTTTCCTTGATTTAGATAACAATTATACAGAAATACTTTAATTATGGCAGCGAAAAACAATTCTTATTCGATTGAAGGTGTGTTGCACACTAAGTTTGACACGCAGAAGTTTGACACCAAGAAAGGAACTCCGTTTTATATAAGGAGGTTTATCCTTGAGGTTGAAGAGAGAACTGATACTAAGATTTTCACACAGATTCCTGAGTTCACTGTTACGGGGGATACCACGTCTGTTTTGGATGATATTCTTCCAAGAACAAAGATTCAGGTTATGTTTTCCCTTCAAGGCAGATACATTGAGTATCTTGATAAAGAAGGAAACAAAAAGACATTCCACAAGACAGAAGCCAAAGCCTTCGGCATAAAAGTTCTTGAAGTTCCGACTGAGCAGAGAGAGGCAATGTTAGACGATGCTTTTAGCGGGCCGTCTCAGGAGACAGACGATTCGTTACCTTTTTAATGTTCCCGTTTTAAATGTTTTGTTTATCTTTGCAACAAAAACCATGGAAACTAAAAAGTGTTTTAAGTGTGGTGTTGTTAAGTCCATTGACTCTTTCTATACCCATACCCAAATGGCAGACGGACATCTTAATAAGTGTATATCGTGTACCAAAAAAGATGTGAAGGACAGGGCTGAAGTGCTAAAAGACGACCCATCGTGGCTGTCTAAAGAAAGGGAACGTGGCAGGGAAAAATATTATCGCCTTGGTTACAAGGAAAAACACAAGCCAACGCCCGATATGAAGAAAAAGTGCATGACCAATTATTCACGCAGATACCCAGAAAAGATGATGGCCAGTAGCCTATCTGGATCCATTAAGGCTCCACGTGGGAAGGAGAAACATCATTGGTCTTATAAGCAAGAACATGGGAAAGATGTTTTGTTTTTAACTCCTAAAGAACATTATTGTGCTCATCGTTATATGGTGTATGATCAAGAAATGATGATGTATAGGAGAGTGGACACAATGGTGTTGCTTGACAGCAAAGATGCGCATAAAAGATATATTTTAAAATGTATAGAAAATGAAAGAAATCTATTCCATAAACTATCACAAGATATACAGTGAGGGAAGATTAAACCTTGCTGTGCATTATGTGGTGGGGATGTTCTACACTGTCGGGGAAGACAGCAGGGCAGTTACAGAGATAAGAGACATGGGAAAGAACGGCTTTCAGGTTCTCTTTGAAGGCGACTGGATGATAGAAGTTCCGAGAACAAATGATGTAGAAGTGGTGTATAGACCAAAAGAAACAGAAGATGCCAACGGAGAGAGTAACGATAAGTAAAGAAGAGTTTGACAAGGGTAGGGTTCCTTCGGTCAACAATGCTGTTATAGTAGAGGTGGAGTATTCGTGTGAAGGATATACAACAGCATCTGGGATTATCATTGGGGTTAATGTTGATGCTATTTATGAGCATGGAGTGGAGAGTCATGCGGCTGACATGACAGAGGTATATGGGAGGGTAGTGAGAGTGCCGGAGATATTGCCTTATAGCAAAAACGACCCCAATGGTATGTCTTGGAATCCTGAAATGGAGATTGAGGTTGGAGATTATGTGTGGTTTAATATTATCATAAGCCGTAACTGTTCGGAGATAGTGGTAGGTGATAGGTTGTACAAAGTAATTACGTATGAAGACCTGATAGCTGCTAAGAAGGGAGGAATTGATGGAGAGATAATTCCCCTTAACGGCAACTGTTTAATAGAGCCTATCAAAGAACAGTCTTTATCCAAGTTCGATATCCTGAGCAGTAACAAGACCGACATACATAAGGGTATAGCCCGTTATGTTGGGAAGCCTGTTATAGAGTACCAGACACCGCTTAACTATGACCATAAAGATGTTCAGGTGGGTGATTTGGTTACTTTTGACAAGAACTATGTTCCGTATTATTTGGAGCGTAAGAAGATCATGGCAGAATTTGACGATGACAACCTTTACTTTGTGGCACAACGCAGGAGGATAGCTATGACACAGAGGGAGGGTTCATATGAAGTGAAATGAAAATTACTATCCTTTCAAGGGTTGACTACGCAGGGTCTGGCTTTAAGATGTATGAAGCCTTACTGCAACATACCAATCACGATGTTGATTGCTTTACAGGCAAAGGGCCAAACAGATTTGATGTTGAGAGGGGCAAGATTATCCGAGAAGAGAACAGAAAAATAGCACAAGACCGGGTAGATGCTTCCGATATTATTCACTTGAAAGGGGACTGGCCCCACAATGGCAAATACCTTGGGTTGACCTTACCGGACAAGCCGATTGTAATTACCGTTTCAGGTTCGCTATTCCGGTTAAGTAAAGATGGTGGGAGAGAAAGATATCGTTTTGATCAGTATGCAAACTGCACTGTTAAGACCGCTTTCTCTCCTGACCTTTGTTATCCTGAGTTTACAGATATTTGGATACCTCATCCTATTCAGACGGAAGATGTCCCTGTTACATGGAGACACAGGGAGGTTCCATTGTTTCTTCATACTCCTACAAACAGAGGATTGAAGAATACCGCTTTTGTTAAAGAAGTGTTTAGAGCATTGCGGTCTATGATACCGTGTGAAACAATGATACTTGACAATGTTTCATTCAAGGAAGTCATGGATGTAAAGAAGAGAACAACTATTTTCTTTGATCAATTCAGGCAGGGTTTATATGCTAACTCAGCAGTGGAGGCGATGGCCTATGGTGTTCCCGTTGCAGCCTATCTTTCTGATCAGGCAAAAGAGCAAGTCCACGATAGGCTTCATTCTTGTCCGGTGATATCAATGCCTTTGGATGTTGGGTTGTGGGCCAAGAGTATTGTTGATATGGTTACTGATGAAGGGTGGATGAAGATATTAAGTATGAAGTCAAGGATGTGGGCAGAGAAGGTTCATTCTTATCAGGCAGTAGCAAAGCAGTTAGACAGCATTTATCAAAACATATACGATGGAAGTAAATAAAGACGTAGGAGTAGCCATTGTCCACTATGACACACCAGACCTGCTTGTGGCGGCAGTTAAGTCCGTTGCTGAGCATGTGGGGAGGGTTGTTATCATTGACGGCTCTCCTGAAGGGACAGAGGGCTATGATGCGGCAGGGTTGCTTGAGGGGGTGTTCCCAAACGTGGAATGTAAGCATGTAAAAGACAATATAGGGCATGGCCCAGGTCTTAACATGGCTATTGATATGTTAGATACTGAGTATATCATTTGTATGGATAGTGATGCGGAACTGTTAGATTCTTCCCTTATAGGAGACATGAAAGAAGCCTTAAAGGGGGATGATGTTTATGGCTCAGGATGGGTGCTTACCCTTAAGTCAGGAAAGCCTTATCTCCACCTACCTTTCTGTATGTTTAAGAAGACTTCCTTTGAGGCACATCCTAAGTTTATACATGGTGGTGCGCCCTTTATCAATACGATGAAGGTAATACATAAGAAAGGACTACGATTAGCCGATATTCCTAATTATCAGGAGAGGCTAAGACACGAAGGAAGAGGAACACGAATACATAATCCTGAATGGCGCAGGTCGTTTGGGGGAAGGGATGGAGTATGAAAAAATGGGACATTATTAATCATATTATCCAGAAGAGAGGCTATACGACATATCTCGAAATAGGATACGGGAAGGGCAATAACTTTAAAAGGATAAATATCGAGCATAAAGTATCGGTTGATCCGGTTGGCAAGCCAACATACAAGATGACATCAGACGACTTCTTTGCACAGAACACAGAGACTTTTGATATTATCTTTATTGATGGTTTGCACACGTATCAACAGTCGCTATCTGACTTTTGGGAGGCTGTGTTTGTTTTGAATGAAGGAGGAACGATTGTCATGCACGACTGCTTGCCCTTCACGGAAGAGATGCAGTTGCCTGAGCCTATTGCGGGGAGACCATGGACGGGAGATGTGTGGAAGGCAATAGCTATCTTAAGAGAGTCTAACGTTGCTTTTGACATTAAGGTTGTTGATACTGACTATGGATGTGCTGTTATACAAGAAGGAGAGAACATTCCCTTTAAGGTGGAGATAAACTTCTCTTATAACTTCTACCTTGCAAACAGAGACGAGTTGCTTAATGTTGTTTCTCCTGAAAAGTGGTTGGATGAATATGTTTGATGACGGCATGTGTTGCAACGGTTGACGGTATGGTGTCGGTTTTCATTTACGGATTAAAAGAACGAATAAAGAAAGTCCTCAAAGACCACAGAGAGGCCATTGAGAGAATAATAATTAAAAACAATGCACAATGAAATTAATGGTATTATCATGTGTCCACGGGGCAGCGGGACACCGCAAGGTTATCTATAACCACTTCTGCACAAGGATGGAGGCTATTCGGAAGAAGTATGGTATTGAGATGCTTGTCGTGGGGAGCGAGGGAGAGGTATCTGAGGAGATAACCAAAAAGTATGGTCATCACTATTTGGAGTTCACCAACAGACCTGTCTCTAACAAGTGGAACGCAGGGATGGGAGAGATACGTAAACATAACCCAACCCATGTGATGATACTTGGTAGTGATGACTTTGTTTCGGACAATCTCATTGAAGGATATCTTGAAGTTCTGGCAACAGAGAGGTTTGACATAATTGGCATTACGGACAGTTACTACTTCGGGCTTAATGATAAGAGAAGTAAGTTTGGTGTTTGTGGCTATTGGGGTGGTTATCCGAAGAAAAGCATTATTGGGTATGCGAGGGTTTTTAATAAAGAAATTCTTGATGGATTGGGATGGAAACCGTGGATAGACAGGAAAAACTCAGGATTGGACTTTAGCGTTAATCAAAGGCTAAAGCAGTGTCAGCTAAGACCACGTTCACACAGGATGTCTATTAAAGAGAATGGGTGGCTTCATGTTGACATTAAAACAAGGGGGAACATTTCAAGCATGTATCCGTTAACGTTGGAAGAAGTGGATTACAAAGAACTCCTCTTAAAACATTTACCCTTAAAGGAAGCTAACTCTATAATAGATTATGCAGACAGATATATAACAAAACACAAGAGAGTATGAGGGTCAGTGTAATCATTCCTTTTTTTAACGACCATTACATTATCGGGGAGACGGTACGGAGGGCAACAGTCGGTATAGATCCGAAAGAGATTGAGGTTATTGTTGTGGATGATGGGTCTATGTTTGCCCCACCTTCTTCCTTAAAGGAATACCCTAATGTTAAAGTAATCACTAATGGTGTTAACAGGGGTGTAGGGCACGCCTTTGATACAGGGGCAAAATCAGCCGTAGGAGACGTTTTAGTGCTTATGGGTAGTGATATATACCTTGAGGAGAGAAAGTGGCTCACAGACGCTCTAAACACGGCAAAAAGCAATGAGAACGGACTTACTGCATCCTGTTGTGTGGGAGTCCAGGTTGGGGACAACGCTGAAGTGGCTAAGTATGGCAATAAGAGGTACGGGGCAGACCTCCTTTTTACGGTTACTAAAGATGATTTACCTGCACAATCCCCCTTAAGGGAACTACCCGTTTATGCAGACATTTTACAAGCTAAGTGGTTAAGAGAAGTGAATACCACAGGGCAACATGAAGTACCTTGTGTTTTGGGAGCGTGTTACGTTACTACGAAGGACTGGTATATGCACATTGGAGGGTGGGGTTGGGTGAAAGACCATGATAGGCTATCTAAGGAAGAGTCAAGATGGACAGGGCATAGAAGGTGGGGAGGGTTGGAACCTATGATAAGCCTTAAGACATGGTTTGCAGGAGGGTCTTGTCAGGTTAATCCTTTATGGGAGACGGGGCATGTTTTTGGAAGAGGAGATCATGTAGGAGAAGTAAGGGGGAGGCAGGAAGATAAGTATATCTTCAATAAGTTGCTAATGGCATATAGTCTCTTTGAAGGGGACATGACAAAGAAGTTAGTTAATCATCTCCCTTTAGGGAAAAGAAACGCACAGTTGGCACAGAAGATAATAAGAAAGAATTGGAAGGCAATTATGTTAGAGAAGAAGTTTAATGATAAAGTAAAGATATTTGATGAGTCTCTTTTTATGGATAAGTTTGGATACGGTATAGACCCTAAAAAACCCGTTTTCTAAAAAGTGGTTATCTTTGCATTAAGTTAAACTAAAATTGTTTCAGTTATGTTGATTAAAGCTAAATTAACCGTTTGGGATGGTATTAAGACAGCCGGAAGAGTACGATCCTCTTCAGGAACCAACTTTGTCCTGAACACTAACCGTATGAATAACTTTCGGGTAAGGGCTACCACGAAGAGTAAATTTGAATATACGGACAACCTGTATGACAGGAGAGAAGCCCCCGCTAAGGTGGAGTGTGATAGTACGGTAGCAACTCTTGTTACGGCTGCTGATGCCACTTTTGAGTCCAACGTTCTCCCTCTTAATTACTATCCAGGGAATGACCCTACTGCTTCAACGGTAGCAACTTATATCTCTGTTGATAGCATAGCGTTTGCTTATTCTGATGTGGATGCACACAACGAGAGATCATTCTTGGTTTATTACAATGGAGCAGGAAGGAAGAACGTGATATTGGTGGCACACAACCTTGATCAGATTGTTGACCTTGCTGATTATGGAACCACGAGCACTACTACCAGCTCGACCAGCACGACCAGCACTTCTACTGAGGCTTAGCGATATTTTTTGTGTTGGTTTTTTTCATGGCTTGGATTCCCCTCTTCGGAGGGGTTTCTTTTTTTGTGTGTATCTTTGCATGAAAGAAACACGATAAGATGAGGACATTAGAGGATTTAAGGACAGACCAACTGCTTTATGACCCGAAATCTAAGGGTTTTGCCGAGAGGATAAAAGCAGATATTCCAGAGTTTAGGGTATTCAGGGGGAGAGGTAAGATATTAGCATCGTCTATGTTCACTTACATTATCCTGATGTATGACATTAATTCTCCTTTGTGGAGGGATGTACCTGATTATTATGAGAGGAAGTATGAAGCAGCACGAATAGCTAATTTCCCTTCAGGGGAGAAAAAGAAAGAGTTTAATGAGTATGCTGAAAAGATACTGTTAGGAAAAGACAAGTACGTTAATGCTTGTGCTATCGCTTACGTTACTCAGTTTGCTCTCCCTGAATATACACAGCTTATTGCTTATACTACACTCCTTGCCAGTGAGACAAATAAGATTATAGCAGGAAGGGGAGGCAGTGGTAGTACAAAGATTGTTGAAGAGACGGGTAAGAAGATAAGGGAGCTTCAGCAGGTGCTGTTTAACGCTAAAGGTTACGATGAGTCTAAAGAGATGCGTATGGCTCTTTACTCCCGTATAGAGAAAGATAAGTTACGATTACGCCCTGAAGAGATAATTGAGGATTTAACGAAAGACGGTGAACTACCTGATGATTTTACTCCGTATAAAGAGTCTGTTAAGACAACGAATAAAACCCTTAAAGAAAACCTTAAGTTTATCGGAGATAAGCCACCAAAGAAATGAGGAAGAAGAATGACTATGAGCATATGTATAAAGAGGCAGATACCTACTTTGGTATCAATGACCTTATTCCAGACAGGCGATCAATCTATATTTCCTTACCGGAACCTCCCAAAGACTTATCACAGATAGATGGTTGGGGGCTACACCCTGATGAACAATACTTCCGTAGAAAGAAGACTCCTGATAAACTGTATTGGTTAGAGCAGGAGGCAGTGTCTGACCTTAAAGCCTTACAGAAGTCTAACAGGCAGGAGTCAATAACAGGAGCAAAGATTATAGAGAGGTTCTGGGAGAAAGTAGAAGAACAGAAAGAGTTTCTTGAAAAGGAGATTAAGTTCATTAAGAATATGTGGTGGTGGCGTATGTATGGTTACTGGTTTTATAATGATGGGAAGCCAACGTATATCTCAGGCAGACACTTTCAGTTTCTTAATTTCTTTTATATGCCTTCCGTTAAGGATAATGATGGCTATCCAGAGTATCGAGACAGGCATAGACGAGAGTTCCTTTTCAGGGAATACCTAAGATACTCAACAGAAACATTCGTTGACAGGGATGAGAACGGACACGCTATACCAAAGAAAGACGGTTCTTATCGCATGATGGATGTAGGCATCAGGATAACCTATGGAGACGCACACCCTAAGAGCAGACGTAATGGTTCGTCTATCATGGCTATCAGTGATATGATAGAAGATGCAGAGAGAGGGTTTGGTAAGTATAGCACTATACAGAGTAAAGACGGAGAGGCAGCAGAAGAACATTATAAGCAGAACTTACTCCCTGCATGGGCTAAGAGACCGTTCTGGATAAGACCTACGTGGGTAGGTACAAATACCCCTACAAGCATACGATATGCAGCAGCAAAGAACTCCTATGGAGAGTTAGGGCTGAATAGTGTTATTGACTATACTGTTAGTGCGGGAGAAACGAAGAAAGACGGTTCTAAAATCAATGGTTTTCTGTGCGCAGATGAGGAGGGTAAGGTAGCCGCAAGTAAGAGCGATGTGCTAAGTCGCTGGGACATAACGAAAAACGCTATGTCACTTGGTGACGGAACGGATATTTTAGGCTATTCATCCCACATTTCAACAGTAGAAGATATTAGTGCAGCAGGTGAAGCGTTCCTTGCTATCCTTGAACTGTCAGACTTCTATCAGAGGGGAGAGAACGGTCAGACGTTAGCGGGGCTTATCACTATGCAGTTTCCTGCTTACGATGGCTTAGAGGGCTTCATAGACAGGTTTGGGATGTCTGTTATAGGCAAGCCTACGTCACGGCAGATAGAGCTAAGACCCGATGCTCCGTTTGCACGTATGGGTAGGGGAGCAAAGCAGTTACAGCAAGAAAAAAGAGATTCGTACCTCAAGCAAGGTAATCCTTCTGCCATGCAGTCTTACAGGCAGTATGTTAAGAAGTATCCTTGGACAGCAGCAGAACTACATATCGGTACATCAGGAGACATAGGGTTCGACTATGAGATTCTTGATAAGAGGATGGCTGAATTAAGAAAGCAGAAATCATTAGGCAAAGAACCTTATATTACAGGAAACTTCTATAGAGAGAATAATCACCCTGAAGGGAAAGTTAAGTTTAGATATGATCCTGATGGTAAGTTTCAGGTATCTATGCAACTGCCTCCTGAAGAGGCTAACCTACGTAGGGAGGTGATGGGTTATGACGTAGATAAAGGGATGATGGTTCCTATGTGGGAGCCTGTACACCGGCTACGGTTCACCTGTGGTGCTGACCCTTTCGAATATCGTAATACGAGAGATACTAAGGGAGTCGTTATGTCTGCACAGTCAGACGGAGGTATTGCTGTCTTGTGGGAGAGGGATAAGATGATAGACCCACAAGATGACCCTACATCATGGGAGAGCAGAAAGTTTGTGCTGTCGTATCGCTATAGACCAGCTTCCTTGACGGAATATAATGAAGATGTACTTATGGTATGTGAATACTATGGAGCCATGCTTTACCTTGAAAGGAATAAGTCTCGTACATGGGAACACTTTATACAGAGAGGAAGAGGAGGATACCTTAAGTATGATGTTGATGTGAGGACAGGGAAGCCAGCGGATAAACCAGGATGTTACACATCGGGAGACATTAAAGACAAGCTGTTTGCTGAACTGAAAGACTATATCCTTTACAGGGGTCATGTAGAGCCATTCCTTGACTTCCTGTTAGAGTGTCGTAACATACAGGGCAAAGATGAGATGACGAAGATGGACCGGCTCACAGCACACGGTATGTGTTTGCTTGGCAGCCTTTCCTCTTATGGGAAAATGGATGAATATTTAGAACAACAGACCTTTGATATTGGAGGTATTGGTTTTCTTAAGCCGAGACAATATTAAAATAAATTTGTTTTTGTTGTTTGTATGATTTAACTTTGCTTTTATAAATAATGCAACTATGACAAATCACAAAGAAAACGCTGGAACTATTCTTAGAAGGATATTAGCTTTTCCTTTCTTTGCAGGACTTTCTCTTATCGGAGCCTTATCCTTATGGTTACGATGGATGTTTAACTTCATTCTCCATGGAGGAGAGGCAATAGCCTATACAGACAAGATGAGTCGAAAGACTATTAAGGATGTGTTTGAGAGATTAATGGAAGAGAAGGGTGACGTTTAAGCTCACAAATTGCGATCTTAAAACAAAGGCAATATGAAAAATCCAAGTTTAGGCGATTACCTGTTATGGAACGGGAAGCCTGCACAAATTATCGGAGAAACTGATAAAAGGCTGGTAATAATTGAACTGTTAGAAAACCATAAGTGTCCGCACTGTCAGGGTGATTTGGGGAAAGAGCAAATACACATGATTGTTTCATCACCATTATTCCAAAACAGTACTGAACGCCTACCCACTATTCAGGATGACGACACCCTTATAGTTTCTTAAAAGTATGATATATGATACTATTGTGTAATATATCAGTCATTAAGTCGGGAATTACCCGATTAAGTGCCATATATGATACATTAAGGCGAGATGTTGTACTGTAACGGTTTGTATAAGAATAGTAGCGGATTAAACGCACGAACAAATCTAATGATAACAGGATTAAATAAATAGTATTAACCTTTAAATAAGCCACAAAACCGCTATTATTTTTATATGGTGTGTGTGCAACGTTTTTTATGAGAACTTACAAAAATGAATTAGAAGAAATTGCAAACGATTTTCTTACTCAAAATGCAGAAGCAAAAGGAAATGAAAACAAGCCTAATTATACAAACAGGCAGTTTATGAATGCTGTTATAATATTCCAAACAGCTTTAATGGATAAAATGTATGACAACCAAGACTATGATAAAATGGATGTTGAAAATCGTTTAAAAATGGCTGAAAGTTGCGGATTAGATTTAAGAAAATTAATACACACTTACACTGGTTTAGATACTCATAAATTCGAGGACTTTCTGTAAATGTTGCACAACGTCCGAGTATAAAAAGTCGGTGGGCAGATAGAAGCACTTACCTGTCCACCACAACTAAATAAGATATGAAGCAAAACACTTTAAAATTAGCACGATACAGCCCACTGTTTTTTATACGTTGTTGTGTGCAGTACGTTGTGGGTTGGCTACTGCGCAATGCTAATCGGGATATTCCTTTTTTTGCAAAATCACAGTTCTATGAGTTGAAAACACACCTATTAAAAAAGTATGCAATAAAAGTAGGCACTGATATTCAGCACGTAAAAAAAGACTGTTGGAGTTGCGATAGTACAGGCGTGTTTAAGAGCGATTGGAAAATGCCTGAAACTTGTTGGAGCTGTTCAGGAACTGGTGTGTACGAAGAATTTTGGACAAGGCTTGATAAATACAAACTTGGTAAATGGTACTTCCATACCCCTGTTGAAAGAATGTACAAGTATGAGCCATTATTTCAGGGTGAAGCATTGCCAATTATTGAAGGCTACATACACCATATAGCCCCAAAATATAGACTTGGGAAAGAGTGTGCGTTATGGTTATTCTTATTATTCGATAGGAAAACATTTTGGAAGGAATTGGGGAGAAGTGGAAGCCCTACACATAAGAGAACACCGCTTGTAATAATTGGCAATGCGATATTTGTTTTCAGGCATTTTGATTGGCGTGATTATTTGCCAAAAAAGAAGCCGAAATATGACTTTGAATATGATAGCGATAAACTGCCGTTTTAGTGCGGTGGCGTATTGCACACAACGGATGGTGGTATGGTGTCGGTTTGCCTTGCAGACTTTTTCACCTTTACCACTATCTTAACTGGCAAACTGCACTATACCGCTTGTTGTGTGTCTGGTGGTAAAATTAGTAGAAAGTTAAATTGAAACACAAATAAAAATCAAAAGAGATGGCAACAGTGATTTATGAAATACCCGATTCCGTAAAGGAAATGTTTGAACAAGGAGAGAATAGTTACAGAATTATTGACTATTCAATTAACGAAATGGACAACAACCAAAGTATGCAACATTTCCTTGATTGCATAGGTGCAACATCTGAAAATATTGAAACAGATGACGGAACACAAGTAGTAGTAAAACACCCAGACTTTAACCATAAACTTGTAATTGATAGTGGTGGGTTGGGTGATTTTTATTCTCACGGATACGATGTAACTTTATTAGATGCAGGTCAGTAGCACTTGCACACAACGTTTTGCGTGTATGAGAAGTGGCGGAATTAAAGAACAAAATTAACTTGAAAGCAATACAGTTGAATATAGCACAAATGTTTATAAATAGCACTAAAACCGCCATTTTTTATACACGCTGTTATATGCTGTTTTTCTTTCGTAAAATTAACAAATATGTATAAATGTGAAAAACACGGTAAATTGGATAGTCATTGGTGCGAAGAGTGTCAAGAACTATGTCCTTGCGATTGTTCTGAATTAACAGAAACAAGATTCAAAGACTTAATTATAGATTGTGAGGACGGTGAAATAACCAAAACAATTTATATTGAACATTGTGCTACCTGTGGAAACTCTTTCGGGGTTCGCTTTAAATAGCATATAACTACGATATATGTACACCTTATTGGATAATACATCCCATACAGTAAGAATATGTATAGTTAGTTGAAAAGAATAAGCACAACCTGTTCAAAGTTCACCCTCTGAGATTTGTTTCTGAGAGGGTTTTTTTATTCTCCGTATCTTTGCATAAATAAATACGCAATCGGAGATGATTGAACTCGACAAGTACAAAAACTCAACAGTCTTTCCTTCACGGGATATTGACCCAAGAAAAAAAGGTGCTGAATACTGCCGTAAGAACGCAGAGGTAGTTTATGGTTTATACCTGAACAACAAAACAGCATGGGGATATGGTCACAATGTAGTCTTTGACAGGCTACGCAGATATTCTACTGGCAAGCAAGATGAGACGCAGTATAAGACATATCTTCTCGACAACTACGGGGAAGAGGAGTCTGTAATCTCTTCTTTTGATGACAGTGCTATCTCCAAGATGGCAAAGAGGCAAGGGTGGATGAATGTTATGTGGGATAACCTTAGCCCTGCACCACGAATACTTAATGCTCTTTTAGGAAAGATGGAAGATGTAGATTATGATATCTATGTTGACACTATTGATTCTGATTCAAGGGGATTAGCCGAGCAAGAGAAGTATAGAAAGTTCCATGAAGCAAGAGACTTCCAATGGCAGAAGGAGTTTAAGCAGAGGGCAGGTATTCCTATTGATGAAGATATTTCCTTCCCGGCAAGCAAAGATGAGTTAGATTCATTCTCTGCACAAGAAGGGTTCAAGCTGAATATTGCAAAGACAATGCAAAAGTTGCTCAGGCATTCCTTTGAGGTGTCTGATTGGAAAGGAACAATAGCAAGAAAGACAAAAGATGATTTAGTGGTTATAGGCTATGGAGCTACACGGGATTACTATGATGATGAAGAGTGTCGTTTCAGAACTAAGTGGTTAGACCCTGCCCGTACCGTTATACAGCATAGCCATGAGTTTGATTATAGGGATAGCGAATATGCAGGATATTTCTCTTTGTGGACAATCTCTAACCTGAGAAGGAAAACGGAACTAACAGAAGAGCAACTGTATGATTTGGCTATGAGATGGAAAGGACAGTTTGGTAATCCTACTTTCACATGGGATAGTCACAAATCAGCACTTGACCCTTCAGGGCTATACTATGGATATGATGATTATAAAGTATGGGTGTTTGAAGCAGAATGGATAGATACTGATACACACAAAAGACTTTCCTATAAGGGAAGACATGGCAGAAAGAGCTATGTCCCTATTGATTTTGGAGAGAAGGTAGAGCAGCCGAGCAAGAGGGATTTAGCGAGAGGTGTTGTTAAGGAAGAAAAGCAGGTTAAGGTACGGCAGGTATATCAGTGCCATTGGATAGTAGGGTCAGATCATGTGTTTGATTATGGCCCTGTGAACATGGCTCCCAGACCACAGCCGTCAAAGCCTAAGTTGACCTTCCATGTAGAGCAACTGCTTCAGCCGTCTCTTATTGAGCAGTTACGTACTATCTTAGACCAGATAGCTATTACATGGCTCCGTCATCAGAACTCACTCGCTCAGATGGTAGAACCAGGATATGCTATTAATACCCACATGTTGATGGGAGTTACCCTTGGAGGGAAGAAGATGGATCCTGCTGAGGTGCTTAAGATGTGGAAGCAGACAGGTATATTGCCTTACTCCTATGGTGTTGGTGGGGCATATAGTGGTGGTGCAGCCCTTCCTGTCACTCCGATAACGGGAGGTATGGGAACAAGGGTGCAGGAGACAGCGCAGAGCCTTGAGATACTGTTTGGTCTTATTGAGAAGATAACAGGTATTAACCCCGTAGCCATTGGGGGTTCTCCTTCAGGTGGTGCTACATTAGGAGAGACAGAACTTAGTGTACAGGCTATGAGTGATGTGTTAAGACCTATCATGTCAGGGTTCCTTGAGATAAAGAAGAGCAATGCCGAATCTCTCCTTAACAGGCTACAGATAGGAATAAGGGTAAGCGAAAAGATAAGAAAGTCTTATGCAGGAGTATCTTCACCTAATGATATAGAGAATGTAAAGATATCAGAAGGCAACGGAGTGATGTATGGATTTCAGCTTAAGCCTAAGCCTGATCTTTCCATCAAGAGAACACTTGTTAGATTTATTGAGTTGTCCCTTGAGAATAGCAGGGCAGGAATACCCGGTCTTTCTACTACAGAAGCCCTTGGTTTCATCATGCGTCTTGAGAGGGGAGAGGATGTTGAGCAGATACGTCAGGAAGTTGGTTACACAGAGAAGAAGGCTCAAGAGAGAGAGCAGATGCTTAAAGAGCGTAACATACAACTTCAGAACGAAGGACTTGCTCAGATCGAGCAGCAGAAGGCACAGAATCAGGCTCAGACAATTGCCCTTGAAGGACAGGCTAAGACTCAGGAAGAGATTGTCAGAGGACAGATTAAAGAGAGGCTTGCTACGGTTGAGAACAACTATGCCTTCATGGATAAATTGTATGAAGAAGCCATGCAAGCAGAAGGAAGACGTAATACTAATACTAAAAACAAATAACAATGACGCCTCAAGACCGCTATAAAATCGCAAGTAACATCATTGCACGGAGAGGAATAGCCGATATTAACCTCCACGCAGAGTTAGCTAAGGCAGAGTTTACGGCTAACTTAATGGATAGTCAGATGGATGCCCCTGTGGCTCCAATACAAGGCGATACAGGCACTATCTCCCCTCCGATGGAGCAAAGTGCTAACGAGGGGGAAACAATGCCTCAGATGGCTTAAAAACACGTCTAAGGGAACTCTTAAAAACACGGTTATTTTGATTATACTTATCTTTGTAAAGTGAAAACAGAAAAAAGAAAGCAAAATGGACACACTAAACACTGAAAAAACAGAAGAGAAGGGATTAGGTTCTATGTTGGGTATTGAAGATGAAGCACCGAATCCTGAAGAAGTAAGTAATGAAAATGCTACTGATGGCGGGGAAGTCACAGAAGAGGTAGCAACAGATAATGAAGAAGCGGTTGATAGTGGTGAAGGAGTAGCTACTGAACCCACGACAGAGCAACCAGCGTTCTTTGAGGAGATTAACAAAAGGTTTTCTACAGAGTTGAAGTCGGAAGATGATTTCAAGTCTCTCTTAGAGGCATCCAAACAAGTTCAGTCCTATAAGGAGAAAGAACAGACATGGAGTGCTTTTGAGACAGAGAAAGAGAGCCTAACAAACAAGATTACAGAACTGGAAAGTCAGCTTAACCCCTTGTCTTATTTCTCTTCACCCGAAGCGTATAAGGCAGAGCAGTTGAGAAAACAGATGCCGTCTAAAGACCCCTTAATATTACAGGAGATCGTAATGCAGGATGTCAATAAGATGGATTCGTTTGAAGTCTTAGTAAAAGAGAAGATGCTTAGTACATCAGGGCTGAAGAAGGAGAATGTCGAAGCAGCGTTGATGAAGAAGTACGGTATTGACTCGGACACCCCACGGGAAGAGTGGGATGATATTGCGAAGACAGAGATTGCTATTGATGCACAAGCGGCACGGGAGAAGTTTGAGGAACTGAAGTCTAAGGTTGAACTTCCTGATGTGAAGACACAGGAACAGATCAAGGCGGAGCTTGATAGTCTTAAGGAGAATAAGATTAAAGAGATTGCTCCGTATCAAGACAAGTTCAAGTCTTTTGACAAGTTTACTCGGAAGATAGGGGATGAGCAGTTTGAGTTCGATGTACCTTCAGATTACAAAGAGAGTCTGAGCGATATGTTCAAGGGATTTTTTGTTGAGGGGAACCTTCCCGTTAATGAAACCAACCTTGAGATTGTGGTTGAGTTGAGAGATGCACTTTTCCTTTTAAGGAACTTCGATAAAATACATGAAGTGATTAAAAAGAGTGCTGTATCAGAGACAGTGGAGAAAACGGATGAGTTACTTCACAACAAACAGCCACAGAACACAGCAACACGTTCAGACGATGGAGAGGATGATAGGGCAGGACTCGGAGGGCGAGGATTAGAGGACTTTCTCAGAGGATAGAGATAAGTTGAACTTTAAATTTTAAAATATTATGTCAAGCGTAACCAAAGGGACAATCGGTTCCTTAACCACACAATCAGCGTATAATGTCAATTTTGACTCGCTGTACAATGCTGTTCTCAAGCCGCAGATACTGGCTGAGTTGATACAGCGTTATGGCCTCGGCATCGGTGTCCATGATATATTGTATTTTGCTAACAGGACTGCTCCCGTTAAGGGAAGTTCGGAGACTGTCTTTGAAGAAGGCTCTCCTTACAAGCTCGTGACTGTTGGAGCAGGTACTATACCTATCGCCAATGCGGGTGCTGCTGTTGCGTTTAGTCTCGCTGCTGCTGATTTCGACACTAACGACAAGACTTTCTTGGCTGTTGGTGATGCTGTTATTATACCTCCGAAATATCTGACTGTTGGTGGAGCTGCTACCTATGAGCCTAAGCACTATCAGATAACTGCTGTTGACACTGGTGTTGGTGCAGCTAAGAAGTTTACTGCAAGTCCTCTCGATAAAGGCGTTGCTATTGCTGTTGCTGTTCCTGCTGCTACCAAGCTGATGGTTACTCCTGGTAACTATGCTCCTGGTTCAGACGGTGCTAAACCTAAGTCAACCGGATGGTATTCTAAGACTTACTACACAGCTATTAAGAAAGCTGCATGGCAGATTGAAGGTAGCTCACAGTCTAACGAGAGGTACATTGAGAATCTGAAAGGTGGAGGTGCTGGTATTATGACCCGTGCAACCATTGATGCAGACATGAGGCTTACCAAAGCTATCAATGATGAACTCCTTATCGGTGAAGTTCCTAATAACCTTACCATGGCTAACAGGGACAGTGATGATAATACTGTAAGAGGTACTATGGGTCTGTGGCCTACTCTTAATGCTTATGGCATGAAGCAGTTCTACACAGCTCCTTATGCTATCACTGACTTTGACGCACTGAAAGAACTGTTCTTGTCACAGGGAGTTATCTCAGGTAATGCAGTATTCGGTGTTGGAAGCAAGCTGAATGAGTACATTGAGAATAGTGGCCTTGAGTTCCTGAAAGATTACTCAGGAGGTACAGACCTTATGAGGAGCTTTAACGACCTTGGTATTGAGTTTAAGTACATCAAGAAAAACACCATCAGGTATATGATACAGGAGATTGCCTCCTTTAGTGACCCTACCTCCTTTGGTGCTGATGCTTACTACTTCAAAGAGGCTGGTTTCATTGTTCCTGATGCTGATGTTACTGTTCGTAAGAGCATGGATGATGTTGCCCAGATCAAACTTAAGAACCTCCGTCTTGGTTACAAAGCCTACAATGGTGAGGACAGGACAAGGGTTGCTAAGGTTCTTCCGGGAATGGCAAGCATTAATGGAATGGGTGGAAACGTGGCAGTTGATGCTTACGATGATATCCGTGGTCAGATGCTGTCTGAGTTCATGCTGCTTGTACTCAAGCCGAACCAGATGATACGTGTTATGCCCGATGATGTGTTGAGCTAAACATAGATGATTGAACGGGGAGGGGCTTATCCCCCTCCCTTTTTTTACTAAAAGAAAAGAAAAGAAAAACTAAAAAGAAGCATTATGTTACTGGTAAACAAAAAGAGGCTCACAGACCCTGAAAACGCAGAAGCGAAGAAGGAGTATGAGATAGCCGTTGCAGAGATCCGAAAAGAGTACGGGGAGAAGGGATTTATAACCTTAGTACGCCCCGGCTATCCTTCAAGGGATAAAAAGACAGGATATGTTCTTCCCACCCCTCCCATGGTTGTTCCTTATGAGAGAATGGTGTCAGGCCCGGAAACAGGGCAGGTATTGTGGTCTTATTGTGCGTCAGCCCCTAAGCTGCAACCCAATGGACTCTATGATATATCTACAAGGAGTAAGCAGATAGAAGACTCTTTGGGCATTGATATTAATAAAGATATTGATCTTGCTTTCTATATCCTTTACAAGAGTGGTCTTATTAAGAACCAGCTCATTGAGGTCTATGATCCGGGGAAAGAGGCTCGTAAGAAGGGAGAAGAGACAAGGCAGAGGCTGCTTATCGAGAGTGCTATATGGCAGACCCTTAATGATGACAAAGAACTCAGGCTCGTTGCATCAGCGTGGGGTATTGACCATGTGTACACGAAAGAACCCGATGCTGTGCGTGTGGAGTTACAGGCACTATTGGAGAAGAGGGAGAAGCAGCGTAGAGATGACCCGACTATTAAGGGCGTAGAGGCTTTCCTTGCTTCCATGAAGGAGAAAGATAGTATCAAGGCTCAGAGTGTACTTAAGAGGCTCGTTGATAACGGTTCTCTTGTGTACAACAAAGATAGCCGTAAGTATCTGGTTGGAGCCAATGAGATAGTGTCTGTTCCTTTGTCAGAGTCAGAGCAACCGTTTGCTTTCCTTTGCAGGAGGATGGAGAAGAAGCCTAATGAAATGATTTCTCTCTTCAAGGAAACGTTTAACAACAAGTTTGTAGAGAGTATTGGAGAATATGATGTTTACATTTGGTTAGCCAAGTTAGTGAATGTTTCATTCTTCGGGAAAAAACAAGAAGAACTTATGAAAGAGGTTAAAGAGGCTTTCTGTGCTTAGTGTTTCTTTTCTTGGTTTTCTTTGGCCCCTATCTCTTTGAGATGGGGGTTTTCCTTTCACATAGGTTGAGATGTAGTTTTCAGAGGGTTTGCCGATATTCCGTATCTTTGTAAAAATAAAACAAAGGATATGACCTGTGAATCGTTTTACAAAGAGTTATTAGCTTATATAAGGAAGGATGAGCGTGGAGGTAGCCTAAGCCCCGATGAGTTCAATAAAATGGCTCCTACGGCTCAATATGACCTGTTTAACCTGTATTATGACCAATGGGAGAGGAGTCAGAAAGCCACAGATGCTTTGCTTCCCTTCAAGGTATTCAATGAATCAGTTACTGTTCTTAATAATAAGGTAGAACTATCAGACTTAGCAAAGACTTATGTTCATCTTATAGGAGAACCGAGGTTTACTACTGTGCAGTATCACATCTATGTTGAAGGGTCATATAGGACTTACAATGATGATGGAGACCTGTATAGGACGGGACAGCGGAACAGTACGTTTGTTCTGGATAAAGCACTTACAGCAACAGGCTTTGCTGGTATAGAAGACACCGATTGGGCTAACATCTCTGCTGACTCAGCGGGTGGTGCGCTTACTTACCGTGACGGGAACAGGGGAGGCAACTATGTTGTAGATGCTGCTCTTACCGTTACAGGATATTGGGGAATAGAAGATACAGATTGGGTAAATGTTAAAACAGTAGCTGTATAATGTCAGTAGGTACAACAGAAGTATATAAGGATGAGTTAGGGGATTACGGGGATGTGAGAAAGCAGGTCCGTGACACTGACTTTAATATTGACCTTGAGATTACTGACACGGGGTTTGATGGTGTGGAGGATACTGATTGGGTTAACGCAGAGAACCATAATGCCGATGCTTTTACACCTACTACGGGCACTATCCCTGTTGTTATATCAGGAGCAGAGACAGTCTTCTTCTCTATTATTGACATAGTAGAAGGGTCTGAAATTACTATTGATTGGGATGACGGCAGCACTGACACTTACTATTTTGCCGATAACGGGGCAAGCAAAAATCATTCTTATGCAGAGGCTGGTTCTTATGATGTAGAGATTTCCGATGCTGGGAATATTAAAGAAGTTGATTTTAGGGATGTTAAACTGAGGTTTAATTCATCATTCTTTAAATCATGTGGGGATAATTTAGAGAGTATTAGCTTGTATCACACACTTACGACTCCTATTATCAATAGTGCAGACATGGCTCATTTAAAGTTGTCTTCTCAGCTATACCTCTCCTTCCCACAGGCTGGCACATACGCTATTGACAGTAGTGACTTTGCAGGATATACATTGTCTTCTCAGCTATACCTCTACTTCCCAGAGGCAGGTACATATGTTATTGATAGTAGTGACTTTGCAAGCTATACATTGTCTTCTCAGCTATACCTCTATTTCCCACAGGCAGGTACATATGTTATTGATAGTAGTGACTTTGCAAGCTACACGTTGTCTT
>Ga0172382_10001903_pt1 | contig 36087 bp, 33 predicted proteins | sample Leawel138RmetaG_FD_122245 | JGI IMG/M metagenome (GOLD analysis project Ga0172382, IMG submission 122245) | Leachate microbial communities from a municipal landfill in Southern Ontario, Canada - Leachate well 138R metaG | ecosystem: Engineered > Solid waste > Landfill > Unclassified | place... | reverse complement strand
TCACGGACCAGCCGAATCGCCCCCAATTTAAATTCCCGACTAAATTGCCTTCTTGCCATTTCTTACCTCCAGGTTTCATCATGCCACCTTAACTCGGTGTACGTGAAACCTGGGGCAGGCCAGACCGCTGATGTCAAACATCGGTTCACCCAACATATCAACGGCAAAGGCGCAGAATGGACAAAGCTACACCGCCCCATCCGACTGCTGCACGTAATCAATACCGGAACGCGTGACGGGCGTGAAGCAGAATTTATGGAAGATGAAATGACGCTCGAACTTATGTCCCAACACGGTATCGAGTGCGTTCGAGGCGGACACTTCAGCGCCTTAGACCAATCCCTCGTTGAAAATCTCCTTCATTCAAAAGATGCGTGGATACGGGTCAACAAGGCTAAATACGACATCTTGCCGTTTGACACTGAGGTCGGATGGAAAGAGGCCTTGGATGAATTACTACAGGTAGCCGTTGCCTTCTACGACAACGGCTCCCCTCCCGATCAGAGAGAGGCCTTGTTCGTCGCCGTCTATCGACTTTCTCGCTACAGATACTGGCGCGCCGACTTCGCCACTGCGCTCAGCCGGGAATTCTGGGATAGCAAAGGGGTCCTGCCCGTAATACTCACCTTCAAACTCGGGCGTACGGTTGGTAGCAAGTTGGCCGGTCCATTCGATGTCCTCGCAGCTGCATTAAACCGGGGGCGCAACGGCACCCACCCATTGCGTAGGCTCTTCCTTTTGGCGTGGCAAACCTATCAGCCAGCGATTAATGACCAGCAAGCGACGACGTTGGCTCGCTTTATGACCTACCTGGATGGTGTGACACCCTACGATCAGCGATTCGACGAGTTTGTTTCGGTACTCTTCCCAGAAACGCGACATGTCCTGCGCGGGCCTAGATCCAGATATCCTTAGCCAGCCACCCCGGAGAACGATGTAATATATTGATATCTAGTTGTTTATATCAGGCCATCAGAATGTTTCTGCAGCCCCCCTTACAGAGGGAGGCATAATGTCTGGTTAGAAGCATTAGTAGATGCTGATAAAAACGGATTTCCGCGAAAAGCTCCGCATGAGCTGCTGAACTTTAGCCATTTGCGTTGAAATTAGGCACGTAATTCGTTGATTCTATGAATATATGGTTAAGTGCTTTCTGTGAACGACCACTGGCCGGGTGCCCGCGCAACCAATCGCCCACACCCCGCCGCGGCACAGGCGGAACCCGTGCCGGTGTCATATGCCCCGCTTCTTGCCGCGTCGCGTGTGTTCCAGCGCCTTGAGCTGGGCCAGGGCCTTGATCAGCTCGAGCTGGGCCTGGTCGCGGTCGGTATACAACGGGCTGGTGCGGATGGTGCGCTCGGCACGTTTCTTGGCTTCCAGCGCCGCGGCCTCGTCGACGTCCTCGCCGCGCAATGCGGTGTCGGCCAGGATGGTGACCATGTGCGGCAGGACTTCGATGTGGCCGCCGGAGACATAGACGAACTCTTCCGTGCCATCCGGTTGCATGATGCGTACCTCGCCCGGCAACAGGCTGGCCAGCAGCGGCGAATGACGTGGCAGGATGCCCAGTTCGCCGTTGACGGAAAGTACCGACACCCGGTGGGCTGGCCCGGAATAGATGGCACGCTCCAGGCTGGCGATGTTGAGTACGAAGGTTTTGTCGCTGTTGATCACTGCGCCGCTCCCTGCTGCGGGGGAACTGCATGGCCGGCCTGCACCATGGCGCTCAGGATCAGCTCGGCGACGGCATGCATGTCAGGAAATTTGTCGGTGTTGATGACCAGATCGAACAGGCTGGCATCATGCAGGTGACGCTTGAACATGTTGAACAGATAGTCGTTGCGCTCCGCATTCACCAGGCGTGCCTTGGCACGCGCCTCATCTAGGCTGATGCCGTCGCGGCTGGCGATACGTTCGGCGCAGTTCTCGGCAGCGCCGACGATGCGTACGCGAAAAGCCGGTCGTGTCGCCAGAATGACATGGGCGCCGCGGCCCATGATCACGCCGCCGCTCTGGCAGATGCCGAGGATCACGTTGACCAGGTGATAGCGATAGGCCTCCGGATAGGCGGTATGGCTGCTGAACAGGCCGCGGATCCAGGTGGTCACCTTGTCGACACCGGCCTTGTCGTCCATGGATGACAACTGTTCGGCGCCCAGATGGGACTGGGCCGCGACGCGTTCCAGAATTTGCCGGTCGAATATTTCGACCCCCAGCCGTGCTGCCAGCAGCCGGGCTATTTCCGCACCGCCAGCACCGAGGTCACGCGACAGGGCGACGACCGGAGGGCAGTTTCCTGCGGATGGCTGGTGGCGCTGAAAGATAAGCTCAGCGTTCACGATGGATTGAATCAGCGCCTGTTCTTTCCGAGGATTGCTGTCGGAGAAATCCACGTCTGCGTACCCCCAGTCGGATGAAATGCTACGCGGCAGGATACCGGCATCCTGCTGCCCTTGCCAACCACCGCGCACCGAACCGGCGGTATAATCAGCGCAAGTCTGGAAGGAGAGCACTGCAACCATGCGTATCCGCTTACTACTATTGTCTCTGCTGTTGGCCGGCTGTGCGGGCACGGGTATCGATCACGCACCACGTTATCTGCACCAGGTTCCGGCGGGCACCCTCCTCTCCCTGGAACGCCCGGTGCAGTTTCTGCCGGGTGTCTTGCGGGTGTATTTTCAGGATGGCCAGATTCACCGGGGATTCGGCTTTTTCGGCTCGGACGGCATCAACCGCTATCGGGCCTACTGCGCGCTGGAGCTGCAGCAGAAGCCCACTGCCGCCCTGGAGCTGAGCCCGCGTGAATTCCGTCTTGCCCATGTGACGCGGGATGTCACCTACGTGATGAACGATACCTCTGAATTCCGCACGCAATGGCGTCTTGCCGGAACTGACGAGCCACAGGCCTATGCCTTCGTCTGCTACAAGAGCGCCAACGCGGCCCATGAGCCGCCGCTGTCGCTGGAAGAGATCGATCAGGTCGTTGGCGATTTCTTTCGTTTGAAAGAAGCCGACGTCCACTAAGGCGCTTGCAGCACTCAGATCGGGTGACGTCTTTGTGCCAGCAGCCGATCAAGCTGATTGGCGAAGGACTGGCGATCGGCCTGAGACAAGGCGGCCGGACCACCGGTTTGTATCCCGCTTTCACGCAACTGACTCATGAAATCACGCATTGTCAGGCGTTCGCGGATATTGTCAGGGGTGTAGAGTTCGCCACGTGGGCTCAAGGCATGGGCGCCACGCTCAATGGCGCCGGCGGCCAGGGGAATGTCGGCCGTAATCACCAAATCCCCATGTTGCACCTGCGCCACGATATGGTCGTCGGCCACGTCAAATCCTGCGGCCACCTGGATTGAGCGGATCACCCGCGATGGCGGTGTGCGCAGCGGCTTGTTGGCCACCAGCGTCAAGGGAATCTGCAAGCGCTCCGCGGCGCGAAACAAAATGTCTTTGATGACTGCGGGACAGGCATCGGCATCCACCCAGATCTGCACCAGATTCCTCTCTATCGCGGCGCCTGATGGTCGCGGCGCAAAGCCATCCCCGGTTCAACACGGAAAATTGCGTGGCCACACGGTGGCCCACACGCAGATTACTTCCGCAGCGAGTCGGGCCTGTTGAAGTAACGCAAGGTATTCTTGCCGCCGTTCTTGGCGGCGTACATGGCCTGATCGGCCTGTTTCATCAGCTCATCGACATCGGCCGCATCATTGGGATAGAGGGCGATGCCGATGCTGGCGGAAATACAGACCTCGGCATCGTCCAGCAGGAATGGATGGGCCAGCAGGTCGAGAATCTGGCGCCCCAGAGGCTCAATGCGGCTGACATCGCTCAGTCCGGACAGCATGACGGTAAATTCATCGCCACCCAGCCGGGCGACGGTGTCCGTGCCACGGATACTGCGTGCGATGCGCTGAGCCGCCTGCACCAGCAGCCGATCACCGGCGTCATGCCCGTAGGTATCATTCACCTCCTTGAAGCCATCCAGGTCGATGAAGTACAAGGCCAGCAGCTGTCTCCGCTCACGGCAGCGCCTGATTTCAGCGGCAAGCTGCGTGTGGAACAGGCGCCGATTCGGCAGGCCGGTCACCGTATCATAATGGGCCTGGCGCCAGATCTGGTCATCGAGTCGTTTCTTTTCCGTAATGTCGGAAGAAATCTTTACGTAACGGTAGACGCTGCCGTCATGATGGCGCACCACATTCATCGCGACCTGCTCGGCATACTCGGCACCACTTTTGCGCCGGTTCCACCATTCGCCCTCCCAATGACCGCTCTGCGCCAGGGCCTGCCACATGGCACGATAGAAGGCCTGATCCTGGCGTCCCGACTGGAGCAGCTTGGGATTCTTGCCGATCACCTCGTGCAACTCATAGCCTGTGGTGCGGGTGAAGGCCGGATTGACCGTGACGATACGGTTGTCTGCATCGGTGGCCATGATGGACGCGGTGCTGGCGTTGAAGATCAGGGCCGCCAGCTTGGCCTCCGCCTCTTGCTGCTTGCGCACACTGATATCGCGCGCGAATATGAAGAACATGCCGCCGGCGGTCTCGGCGTAACTGACGCTGATTTCCAAATCGAGCAGCCGGCCGTCCTTGCACCGCTGCCTGGTTTCGAACAGGTCATGGCCATCGGCCATGATCTTGCGGATGTGTGCCGCGGTCTCCTCGGGAGATTCCAGCGCCTCCAGATCGGAAATGGTCATGGACAGCAATTCATCACGTGAATAGCCGACCATGCGACAAAACATATCGTTGACATCAACGATGCGTGCGTCGGCCGCGCGCACCGCCCAGTAACCGTCACCAGCGGCCTGAATTATGGAACGGTATTCCAGTTCCACATTTTTGCGCGCCGTGATATCCCGGCAGATGGTGAGAATCACACTGCAGCCAAAATGACTGACCAGGCGCGAATGCATTTCGACCGGAATGCGTCTGCCATCGCGATGGACATGTACCATCTCGAAGGTGCAATGCCCTTCGGCCTTGATGCGGGCGATGCGTTCGGGAAAACTGGCCGCGTACTCGGGGGCAACGATATTCTGCGGCGGCGTATTCAGCAGTTCCTCCTTGCTGTAGCCCAGATAGTCGCATGCCGTCTGGTTGACAGTGATGATCTTGCCCTGCTCGCTCAACACAAACATGGCATCGCTCGCATGCTCGAACAGCATGCGCTGCAAGTCGGCGGGGAGTTCCTGAGTCGAGTCATGCGCCATCACTAGCGTCCTGTTGGCTGTGTTCCTTACAGACTGTCGCGAACCATCTTATGCCATGGGGGATGCGTGCGCGAGTCAAAATCGCCGCCGGCAATTCCCGTCATTATCTCATGGTTATTCAGCCCGACCGGCCATGTCTGAGATAGCCGGGCCGCGGCTCATTCCAGGGCACTCTGCAAGGCGTGCAGACGCCGGTGAATTTCGCCGCGCAAGGCCTTGAGCTCGTCGATATGCGCCCGGGCCTCGACCTGCCGCCCCGCACGGGCCAGTGTAACCAGCTGCTGGCCCAGCCGATGGGTCGCGGCATGCAAGCCGGCGATGTCACGGAATGCATCAAGGTGGCCATAACGCTCCTGGCCGGGGCCATCATACCACTGGCCAAAACGACATTTGTGCTGGTCCAGTTCCGGCGGCTGCAGTACCGCGCCATCCCCATCCAGATTGGCGATCAGATCATCCACCCAGCGGCTGTGCTCCAGGGCCGCGCTCAACAATGGCGTGTCCTCCCGCAGCCAGCGCCGTTGACCAGCCTGCGCCCAGGCCGGATGTTGCTGGTAGTCCCGCACCCACGCGGGCAGCCGGGCAGCCGGCATGGGCCGGGCAATCCCGTAGCCCTGGGCCAGGTCGCATCCCAGGCGCAGCAACAAGGTACCATGGTCATCGCTTTCCACCCCCTCCGCCACCACCTGGCGGCGGAAGGCCTGGGTCAGGCCGATGATGCCTTCGATGATGGCGAAATCCTCCGGATCAGCGAGCATATCGCGCACGAAGGACTGATCGATCTTGAGGGTGTCCACCGGCAGGCGCTTGAGATAGGTCAGCGAAGAATAGCCGGTACCAAAATCGTCAATGGCGATGGTGACGCCCAATTTGCGGCATTGCGCTATGGTCGATGAGACCTGGGCAATGTCCTGCAATGCCGCCGTTTCCAGCACCTCCAGTTCGACAAGCCGCGGCGGCACGTTGGGATGGGCCGCCAAAAGGCGGGCCAGGTCTGCGACAAAGCCGCTGTGCTGCAGATGATTGCCGGCGATATTGATGCTGATGCCGAGCTCCAGGCCCTGACGGAGCCAGTCCGACAGTTGCGCCAAAGCCGTACGCAACACCCACTCGCCGAGACGGATGGCGAAGGGTGTGTCTTCGATGACCGGCAGAAACTGCGCCGGTGGCAACAGACCATGTTCCGGGTGCTGCCAGCGGATCAGCGCCTCTGCCCCCATGACGCGGCCGGCACGCATGTCGACCTTGGGCTGGTAATACAGTTCAAACTCACCATTGCCCAACCCGGTCTCGATGCGGGACAGCTGTTCGCTGTGCGCCCGGGTCTGCCGATCGCGTTCGGGATCGAACAGATAGTAACGGTTGCGCCCACCCTGCTTGGCCTGATACATGGCCTGATCGGCATGGCGCAACAGGGCATCAGGTTCGGCATTGTCGCTGGGATACAGGGTAACGCCGATGCTGGCGGAAATATTCAGGGTGTGGCCATCGGCCAGGGTATAGGTGGCGGCGATGGTGCGCAGCAGGCGTTCCAGCGCCTGCTCGCATTCCGTGATGTTGTCGATGCCGGCGAGCAGGAGCACGAACTCATCGCCCCCCAGGCGCGCCACGCCGTCATCTTCGCGCAGGTGACTGTTGAGGCGCTGCGCCACCTGCACCAGCAATTGATCACCGGCCTCATGACCATAATGATCGTTGACCGGTTTGAAGCCATCGAGGTCGAGATAGCACACCGCCAGCAGATTGTGGTGGCGCCGCGCGTGCGCCATGGCCTGCAACATGCGATCGGACAACAGCACCCGGTTGGGCAGTTGGGTCAGCGCATCGTAGAGCGCCATGCGCTCCAGGCGGCGTTGCTGCTCCTTGATGATGGTGATGTCGGAAAAGGTGGCGACATAGTGCGTCACCTGCCGCTCCTGGCCGTATACCGCCGAAATGGTGAGCAGCTCGGCGTAAATCTCGCCGTTCTTGCGCCGGTTCCATACCTCGCCGCGCCAGTAGCCCTTGGCGCCGAGCTGGGCCCAGAGTTCGGCATAAAACTCCCGGTCCTGCCGCCCGGAGTGCAGGATGCGCGGGGTCTGCCCGAGCACCTCGTCATGACCATAGCCGGTCAACTCGGTAAAGGTGGGATTCACCTCCAGAATGCGCTCGCTGGCATCGGTAATGATGATGCCTTCATGGGCATGATCAAACACGCTGGCGGCCAGACGCAGGCGCTCTTCGGTGCGGGCACGTTCGGTGATGTCGCGATTGATGCCGACCATATGCCGTGGCCGCCCGGCATCATCGCGCAGCGCCACGGCATGGGCTTCGATCATCCGTATTTCGCCGCTGGGCAACACGATGCGGAACTGGGTATTGAACCCCTGCGCACCGTCAATGGCCGCTTGCACCTCCCGGCTGGCCACTGGCAGATCGTCGGGATGCACCCGGCTGGCCCAGTCGGCGTAGGTGCCGCTCAGTTGGCTGCGCTGGGCACCAAAAATACTGCACATCCGCTCATCCCAGATCAGGCTGCTGTCGGCGATGTTGTAGTCCCAGGTGCCGATGCCGGCCGCCTCCTGCGCCAGATGCAAGCGCTCGGTGGAGGTGCGCAACTCGGCGGTCATCTGCTCGGCCTTGCTCTGCACCCGCCGCCGCTCGCCGGCCAGCGACATGATGATGGTGAACAGCAGTATGTCCACAATGAAGCCGCCGATGCCGATGAGCAGCGGCTGACTGGAGGCCATGGCAGTATCGAAGGCCGGTTGGCTGTGAAATACCGCCGTCCAGGTGCGGCCGTTCAGGGTGATCGGGACGCTAAGATGGTGCTTCGTCTGGTGCGCCGGCGTTGCGGTTTCCGTGGCGTACAACAGGGTGTCGGCCGTCAATTCCCCCTCCCCGTCGTACAGGGTGAAGCCCAGATCGGCGGTGGTGCTGCCGAGGATGCCGCGCATCAGATCGTTCATGCGGAACGGGCTGTAGACATAACCAATCAGCGCCTGCCGGCGCTGCGCCTCCGTCTCCAGCGGCATGCCATGGCGATAGTACGGCAGATACATGAGGAAGCCGGCCTGCACGTCCTGTTCGGTTTCCTGCACCAGGATCACGCGCCCGGATACCGCAGGCTGACCACTGTCGCGCGCCTGCGCCATGGCGGCCTGGCGCACCGGTTCGGAATACATGTCATAGCCGAAGGCGCGCCGGTTGCGCCAATCGAACGGTTCCAGATAGATGATTGAGCTGTACTGCTCCCGCGGACCGGCCGGCAGGATGCGGTAATCCGGAAAGCCGTCGGCGCGGATCGCGGCCTCGTGCTCTGTCAGCGCGTCGGCCTCCAGCATGAGTGAAAAACCGATACCCTGAATGCCGGGGAAGTAGGTGTGGATATCCAGGGCCGCGACATAATCACGCCACTGCTGCCGGCTCACCAGCGCCTGATGGGTGATATTGAGTGCGACTGCGCCGCGCAATACCTGTTCGTACTCCAGCATGCGCTTGGCGATGCGCTCCCGTGCATCCTCCACCTCGAAGCGGAATCGATCGACAGCGCGCTGCTCCACATATACCTGGGCAATGTATGCCCCGAGCAACGTGATGACGAGCGAGACCGCCAGGACGACCCAGGCCGTCACCTCGCCATGGAAGATATCCGCCAGAAATCTCTTGCGGGCATGCGGATTGGACACGGTCAATTACTATCCCCTGCACTGCACTCAGGCAACTCCAGCCAGCTATACCGCGTCCGTGGAGAATGGCTGAAGCTATGGCCGTCACTGGATGGGCCTGGCGGGTTAACGCCGGCACCGGCCCTCGGACCCCGCCGGCCTGGACAGGCACATGATTTTCAGGTGGCATCGCGGCACGTCACCGGCGGGGTGGCGGATTAATACCCCCAAGCAGATGACGCGTCGCACTGTCCTGAGGATTATTCTGTAATAAATGTAATTACGCAATTCACCGCCTGGGTGGGGCGCCTGTCTTGCCCGGCGCAACAGGCGACAGCCCCCTCCTCCCGACCACCTCCCCAGGGCGGCAAGTCTGCCCGTAGCGCCGACAGCCAGCGCGGCGCCGGGGCGGAAAAGTCCCCGGTCGCCCTTTCCGCCCCCGGCAGGGTGATTTACGATGCCGGGCAAGCCGAGGGCAGCGACATTGCCGGCGTACTTACAATAACGACAGGTCTGGTTGGGGGCACGATGAGCTATCGGGAAATTTACCACCGCTCCATGGCGGATCCGGAGGGATTCTGGGCCGAGGCGGCGCAGGCGCTGCACTGGGACCAGCCCTGGCAGCAGGTGCTGGACCAGAGCAACCCGCCGTTCTACCGCTGGTTTGCCGGCGGCCGGCTCAATACCTGCTACAGCGCCGTGGACCGGCATGTGGAGAACGGTCGCGGCGAACAGGCGGCGATCATCTACGACAGTCCGGTCACCGACAGCAAGGAGACCATCACCTATCGCCAGCTGCAGGGGCGCGTGGCCCGCTTTGCCGGTGCCCTGCTCCAGCTCGGCGTCGAGACCGGTGACCGCGTCATCATCTACATGCCCATGGTGCCGGAGGCGCTCATCGCCATGCTCGGCTGCGCGCGCATCGGCGCCATCCATTCGGTGGTGTTCGGCGGCTTCTCGGCGCGCGAGCTGGCCACGCGCATCGACGATGCGCAACCCAAGCTCATCGTCGCCGGCTCCTGCGGCATCGAGCCGAACCGCATCGTGCACTACAAGCCGCTGCTGGACGCGGCCATCGAACAGGCAACACACAAGCCCGCCCGCTGCATCATCCTGCAGCGGCCGCAGGAGCCCGGCACGCTGGTCGCCGGCCGCGACGTGGAATGGCACAGCATCGTCGACGCCGTCGAACCGGCGCCCTGTGTGCCGGTGGAGTCGTCGCACCCGCTCTACATCCTCTACACCTCCGGCACCACCGGCCAGCCCAAGGGCGTGGTGCGCGACACCGGCGGTCATGCAGTGGCGATGCAGTGGAGCATGGCGCATGTCTACGGGGTGCAGCCGGGCGAGGTGTTCTGGGCCGCCTCCGATGTGGGCTGGGTGGTGGGTCACTCCTACATCTGCTACGGCCCGCTGCTGCAGGGCTGCACCACCGTCCTCTACGAGGGCAAGCCGGTGGGCACCCCGGACCCCGGCGCCTTCTGGCGCGTCATCGCCGAACATGGCGTCGATGTGATGTTCACCGCGCCCACCGCCTTCCGCGCCATCAAGCGCGAAGACCCCGAGGCGACCCACCTCGCCCGTTACGACCTGTCGCGCTTTCGCACCCTGTTTCTTGCCGGCGAGCGCTGCGACCCGCCGACGCTGCAGTGGGCGCAGGAAAAGCTGCAGGTGCCGGTGATCGACCACTGGTGGCAGACAGAGACCGGCTGGGCCATCGCCGCCAACTGCATGGGCATCGAGCCCTTGCCGGTCAAGCCGGGCTCGCCGTCCTGCGCCGTGCCGGGCTACGACGTGCAGGTGCTGGGCGATGACAACCAGCCGCTGCCGGCCGGCACCATCGGCCGCATCATGATCAGGCTGCCCCTGCCGCCCAGCGGCCTGCTGACCCTGTGGGGCAACGACCAGCGCTATGTCAGCGCCTATCTCGCCGCCGCGCCCGGCTATTACCTCACCGGCGATGCCGGCTACAAGGACGAGGACGGCTATCTGTGGATCATGAGCCGCATCGACGACATCATCAACGTCTCCGGCCATCGCCTCTCCACCGGCGCCATGGAAGAGGTGCTGGCCGCCCATCCCGATGTGGCCGAGTGTGCGGTAATCGGCGCCGCCGATGATCTCAAGGGTGAGGTGCCGCTGGGTCTGGTGGTGCTCAAGGCCGGTGCGGTGCGCGACGCCGCGACGATCGAGCGGGAGCTCGTCGCCCTGGTGCGCGAGCGCATCGGCCCGGTCGCCTGCTTCCGTCATGCGGTGGTGGTCAAGCGTCTGCCCAAGACCCGCTCCGGCAAGATCCTGCGTGGCGTGATGCGCAAGATCGCCGATCACCAACCCTATGCCATGCCCGCCACCATCGATGACCCCGCCATCCTGGACGAGATCAAGACCGCCTTGGGCGCAGTGGCGGCTGTCAGTTGAGCGCGGCCGGTATACACTGGAAACAGTACACAGCAGCACGGATGAACGGATGAACGTATTGCGACAGCGAGACCTGCGCACCACCACCCGGTATTCACCACTGGGGCTGTGGGCTGTGCTGCTGCTTGCCACCCAAACCGCCATGGCCACCGAGATCTACAAATACACTGCAGCCGACGGCACGGTGACCTACAGCGCAGACAAACCCCGCAGCGGCAGTTACGAAAAACTGGAGCCGAGCTGTCTGCTGAGCTATCTCGGCTGCAAGCTGTCCGCCTCCGACTGGAGCAGCCGTGTGGCGCTGAACCATCGCGATTATCGCCACCCGATCCGCCAGGCCGCCGAGCGGCACGGCCTGGAGCCGGCCCTGGTGCGCGCCGTGGTGCATGCCGAATCCAATTTCAATCACCGGGCGGTATCGCGTGCCGGGGCCCAGGGGCTGATGCAGCTCATGCCCAAGACCCAGCGCACGCTGGGCGTGCGCAACCCCTATGATGTCCATCAGAATCTGGACGGCGGCAGCCGCCTGCTGAAGGAACTGCTGGCGCGCTACCGCAACGATATCCGCCTGGCCGCCGCGGCCTACAACGCCGGCCCCGACGCGGTGGAACGCTACCGCGGCATCCCGCCCTACGCGGAAACGCGCAACTATGTGCGCCGCGTCACCCAGCTCTATGCCCGCTACAAGGAAACGTTGTAGGACGCAGGGATAACGGCGGCTTACGCGGGTGGCGTTATATCCCGCCGAGTGTTCCGCATCGCCATCCACCACATCCCTGCGGCTTCATGGACGGGCCGTGCCCGGCGCCGGTAACGGCTGATGGGTGCGAAACGGTGCTTCAGGCCAGGCTGATCTTGCTGGTATCGATCTGCGCCGGCGCCACCGGCTCCGGCTCCTTCAGCACCACCCCGGGCTCCGCCATGGTCAGCGCGCTGACATCGATCTGCAGCACCTCGACGCGGCTCGGCGCCACCAGCTGCGCCCCCACCTCGGCCATGGACAGCGCACTCAGATCGGCGCGGAACTCGGCGACCGGGCCCGGTTCGACGAGGGTCTCACCCACCGCCCCCATGCTCAGGTGCGAGGTGTCCACCTGCAGGGGGGCCACCGGCTGCGCCTCGGTGAGCAATGCACCCGGTGCCGCCAGGCTGGCGTCGAGTGCAGGGACCGACGGGCTTGCCGCAGGGGGCGGGACCGGTGCCGCGGGAGAGGCCGTGGTCGCCGCCAGATCGACGATCTGGCACAACGCCCCGGCCTGCAACAGCGCCTGCTGATATTTCTTCGCCGTCGCCTCGTCGACGCCCTTCTTGATGGTCACCGGCTTGCCGCTGAACATCGGCGCCACCTTGGCCGCATCGACCTTGAACAATTGGCAAAAATTGGCCTGCACCTGTGCGACATTGGCGCCCTCGACCAACCTGCCGGCGAAGACCACTGCGAAATTCGTGCTGCCCATGCTGGTGCCTCGTCTGCGCGGGAGGGATAACTGCCGTAAGGGTAAATCCCAATCGTGGCGGCGGTCAAAATTATGCCCCTCGCCTTTGGCGCAATCCGCCGTATAATCAGCCAACACTATATGCGGGATTGTTTCCCCTTGTCAGAGGTGGCAAGCGCCATTCGGCATGAATGTGATGGAACACGGGGCAACGGAATGCGAACCACGACGCGCGTGATCATGCGGACGGCACTGTTGCTGCTGCTGTTTCAGCTGGCGGCGTGGCTGGGCACCACACCGTTTTATGACAGCCCTTCCCCCATCGTGCGCGGCCCCGTTCTGCTGAGCGATCCGGCGCGGGCGTGGGACGCAGCACAGGCACTGCAGCACGCGGCAGCGCCGCAACACCAGGATGTCGGCATCACGACCCGCGGTTACTGGTGGGTGGCCGAGGTGGAGAATCCGGGCACCGAGAGCGACTGGGTGGTGCACCTGGGCAACACCTCCATAGAACGGGCCGAGCTGTTTCTCTTTGCCGGGACCACGCTGGTGCTGCACACCGCGGCAGATCTGCTGGCCCAGGGCAGCTCCGACCAGGCCGACTACACCATCGGCCATCATTTCCCCATCGTGCTGCCTCACGGCAGCCGCCACACCGTGGTGCTGCGCCTGGAGACCGCGGTCGCCCACCGCGGCCTGATCTTCATCAAACCCGCGCGCGTGGCCAGCGTCGAATCCCATTTCCACATGCTTGCGGTCTGGGCCGGCGCCGGCGCCATGGCCGCCCTCATCTGCTACAACCTGTTCCTCGGCCTCAGCCTGCGGCTGACCACCTATCTCTACTACGTCGGCCATGCCAGCGGCCATCTGCTCTATCTGCTCACCGCCCTGGGCTTCGTCGGCGCCGGCCTGCCCGTCCTCGAGCGCTACCTGCTGCTCAACATCCCCGGCATCGGCGTCGGCGTGTTGTGCGGCGCACTGTTCATTTACTTCTTTCTCGATCTGCCACGGCTGGCGCCGCGTCTGGCGCGCCTCTACCGCGTGCTCATCGGTGCCGTGCTGCTGGCCCCGCTGTCGCTGCTGGTGCTGGAGCCGCATGTCTTTTTCACGGTGATCCGCTTCAGCCATCTGCTGCTCGCGCTGCTGGTGCTTGCCGCGGCGGTTGCCGGCATTGCCCGCAACAAGCCCGAGGCACGCTACATCCTCATCGGCTGGGGCGGCATGCTCGCCCTGACCACCAAGGGCATGCTGGGTGTGCTGGGGATTACCGAACTCAGCATCGATGCCGGCGTGTGGGGGGTATGGGCGATCCTGTTTGAAATGTTTTTCCTCTCCCTGGCCCTGGCCGATCGGGTACGCCGCCTCAGCCGGGAAAAGGATGCGGCCGAGGCGGCCAACGCCGCCAAGTCGACCTTCCTCGCCAACATGAGCCACGAAATCCGCACACCGCTCAACGGCGTGCTGGGCATGGTCGACGTGTTGCGCGGCACCCGCCTCGACGGGCAGCAGCGCGAATACCTGGAACACATCGGCCAGAGCGGCAGCGCCCTGCTGCGCCTGCTGGACGACATCCTGGACTACTCCCGCGTCGAGGCCGGCCGCATCCGGCTGGAGCAGAGTGATTTCGCCCCGCGTGCCCTGCTGGAAGAGCTGATCTTCCTGCTGCGCGCGCAGGCCGAGAAGAAGGGACTGCAGCTGCAGCTGACCATCGATCCGCAGCTGCCGCCGGTACTGAACGGCGATCCGGGCCGCCTGCGCCAGGTCCTGCTGAACCTGCTCGGCAACGCCGTCAAGTTCACCGCACGGGGCACGGTGCAGCTGAAGGTCGAATGCCTGGACCGGCATGGCGCAAAGCACCGGCTGCGCTTCAGCGTCAGCGACAGCGGCATCGGCATGGATGCAGAGGCGCAGCAACACCTGTTCGATCGCTTCCACCAGGCCGACAGTTCCATCGCGCGCCGCTACGGTGGCAGCGGTCTCGGCCTGGCCATTGTGCATGAACTGGTTCAGCTGATGGGCGGCGACATTCGGGTCGAGAGCGCACCGGGACAGGGCAGCCGCTTTCTGGTGGAGCTGGCGCTGCCCGCCGGGGCCCCGCTGCCCCAGTTAGCCGCAGAGGCTGAAGACCCGGCCTTGCCGCCGCGGCGCATCCTGGTGGTCGACGACGATGCCATCAACCGTCTCGTCGCCACCACCCTGCTGTCACGCGACGGCCATCAGGTGGCTGCCGTCGACAGCGGCGCGGCGGCGCTGCGCCGCGTCGGGGAGGAGCCCTTCGACCTGGTACTGATGGACCTCGGCATGCCCGACATGGACGGCCTGGAGGTGACGCGCCGGCTGCGTGCCGCCGGCGTTGCGGTCCCGGTGATAGGCCTGACGGCCCATGTGCTGCCGGAACAGCAGGCCTCGTGTCTGGCGGCCGGCATGAATGCAGTGATCCACAAGCCGATACAGGCGGACCGGTTGAAGCACCTGCTCGCCGCCATCGTGCATGCCGACGGCGCCGCATCGCCGGCCACAGCGACGGCGCTCACCTGACGGCCGCACGCGCAGCACGCTACACCACGCCGCGCGCATACAGTTCCTGCACCCGCTCCGGGTCGTCGGTCTCGATCCAGTCCACGCCCCGCGCCGTCAGGCGCCGCACCACCTCCACCTGATCCTCCTCCGGGTAGCGCACAAAGCGGGTATCCAGCGGAAACGCCGTATAGGCCCCCACCAGCATGTCCTTGGCGTGAAAACGCGCCACGGTGTCGGTATCGATGAGGGTATATTCCACATCCACCAGGGTAGAACCGATGGCCTTGCCGACGGCATTGCCCTCGAGCACGAAGTTGAGGAAGCTGAGGTCGTTCTGATTGCCGGGGGCGCGGGCCAGGTCGCCCGCAAATTCCGGGAAGCGTCGCAGCCACTCTCCGGCGGAATTGGCCATCATGCCGTCATCGTAGGCGAAGCCGGAGTGGAGACCGGGCAGTTCGCGCTCCAGGTAGTAGAGCATGAAGAAGTCGAACGAGGTGACCACCACCGAATCCTGGGCGCCGCAACGGCGGATGACGCGGGCCACCTCGGTGCCGGTATGGCGCCGGCTCCAGTTCGGCGCATAGGCCTTCATTTCGATATTCATCATCAGCTTGTCGCGGAACTCCTCCAGCACCTCGTCGAGCAGCGGGATGCGCTCCTCGCCCGGATACTCGATCAGACGGCCTCCCCCCATGTCGATGCGGCGCTGGATGCGCAGGCGCGACACCTCGTCCCAGGTCATCGCAGTGATATTGCCCTTCACGCCGGTGAGACGTTCGGTATCCTCATCGTGAAAGACCACGATCTGGCCGTCCCGCGTCTTGAACACATCGAACTCCACGCCGTCGATGCCCAGCTCCAGTGCCCGGCGCAGGCCGGCGAGGGTGTTTTCCTGGTGCAGCAGCGGCACGCCGCGATGGCCCAGGAGCAGCGGGCGTTGCCGCTGCTGGAAGAACCGATGGCTCTGCGGTGATGGCTCCGCCGGCGCCCCGCCGACGGTGCTGACGGTGCTGACGCGTGCAGGCTGAATAAACTCCGCCACCACGCCATCGAACATCTCGCTGCTGGACCAGTACATGCTGTGATGGGAAAACGCCTTGAACAGATGGATATCCTGATCGGCGATACCGATCTTGCGGTTCTCCACCCCGTCATAGGCATCCAGGTAGCCGGCGACCAGATCGCGGTCGCAGTAATAGTTCACCCAGTGCACGCCATCGAATACCGTGCTGTCCGGCTGCACGACAGGAGATTTCAGCTGCTTCTCCACCATGGCGCTGCGCATGCCGTAGAAATGCGGCAGCATGCCGGCGTAGATCGCGTCATGGCGCACATCCCAGGCCGTACCGGCATCGCTCCCCGCCTCCGCCGTCGGCCAGAAGACCAGGGCCACCTTGTCGAGGGGAGAACCGAAGGTGATGAAGCCCTTGAGCAGGTCGCACCTGGCCTCGTCGAAGAGACCGCAGGCGGCATGGCGGGCAACCAGGCTGAGGGCGTCGTAGGCCACCACGCTGCCCAGCGAATGGCCCGCCACCACCACCTCGTCATAACCCGCCCCCAGCAGGTGCTCGATGCGCCGGGCACAGCCGGTGAGGATTTCATTGCGCTTGCTGTGGAGGCGCGCCTTCGGGTCGATGGCCAGATAGGCGACCAGATCGCCGAACACCTCCAGCACATAGTTCTTGAGCAGCCACGACCCCAGCCACTCCAGCGGTCGCTGCACCACCCCCGGGGCGATGCTCCACAGGCGGTACAGGCCGATCAGGGGCAGCGCCAGCAGGGCCGAGGCACGGGTCTTCCCGTGCCTGAGCATGTAGTGCCAGGCGATCAGCTCGGCGTCGGCCGGCTCCTTTGCCGCCTGCCGGCGCCGCAGCTCCTCGCGCTTGCCGGGGAAATCATATTTGCGGTACGCCGCCCGTACGCGCCTGATGGTGTGGAACACGAAGGCGGTCACATCGGCGGCGGCGACGCTGCGTTGCAACTGCGGCTGATAGTAATACTCGAAGATGTCCACCTGCCGCTCCGGCGTGGACAGCGTCAGGGCGCTGTCCACGCCCTCGCCCACGGGCACCAGCACCCGCTGCAGGGCCGTGTGGCCAGACATGGACTGCAGCAGACCGGCGGCGAATCCCGCCAGGGTGTCGTACTTGTCGTGCTGGCCGATGCCATGCACCACCAGGAATGCGGTCTTGGGTTTTGTGCCCGACGTCGTCTGTGACATGGCCGTGATCTCCCTTTCGCGTGGCGGCGGTGAAACGCCCTAATAGTAGTCTCTCCTGCCGGTGGCAGCTCCCGCCGCATCATGGCCCGACGATTTGCCGGGTTGCACTCCCGTCAATACATGAGTAATTTACTATGGTATTGCGGTAGCGTTTGACCCGGCACTGGGGGCCAGAACCACATGTTGGTATTGCCTAGCGGAAGAGTCATCGACCTGTCCACGGACCGTTCCAAATACCACGCCCTGCGGCACAGGGGCGTAGGTCCCGCCTCGGAGCACCAGGCGCTGTATGCCCTGGTGGACGTGCTGTACCGCTATCGCGACGAGGACGGCACACCCCGTCGCGGCTGGACCGAGTACGACTACGAGTACTCCGGCTACACCCTGGACAGCGTGCGTCACGCCGCAGACTGGTCCGCTGCCGACAAGGCCGCCCTGGACCGCTGGGTGCGTCACGACGACCGCCGGCGCCTGATCGAAACGGCGCGCCGCCGCCTCATCGATGGCCAGCCGCAGCTGTCGACCCGGCTCTACTCGGCGCCGCGTCACCTGTTCAGCCTGCTGCGCGCACGCCTGCAGGCCCTGCCGCAACCACGCGCCACCGCCGCGCAATGGCGCGCCACCCTGGCCAACATGACGCAACACGGCGTGCGCGCCGAAGAGCTGCACTGGTGCGGCCTGCCGGACTATCTGCAGCGCCAGGCGCCGGACAGCATGCTGAGCAAGAAGCAGCTGCTGCATCAGCTGCAGTTCCGCCACACCCGCCTCGAACTCAGCACCGAGCAGATCTGGGGTGCCGACGGCGGACTGAATTTCCGCGAAGTGGCGCGCCGCATGCCGCACCAGGCGGTATACCGCGCGGCGCTGAAACTCGATGCCAGCTGCCTGTGCGTGCAGCGTTACGTGGACAGCTGTTACAACTACCGCGTCGGCGTGGTGAAGACGCTGGACAACGGCCATCCCATGGCACTGAACAAATACTGGTTCGCCCTCGACCCCTACGGCCGTGCCGTGCCCAATCCCGAGGCCGGCGACCGACGGTTCTTCACCAGCAGCCTCGATGCCAAGCTGGCCGCGGACCGCCACGCCCGCGAACACTTCGATATCCGCAGCGGCGCCAGCCACCATACCCGCTTCGACCACCTCACCCTGTTCGGCGGCCACGACTACCGCGAATGGCTGGTCAGCCTGCCCGACCACCAGCGCGTGTTCTTCGGCGCCCACTTCTACGACCACAACGTGCTGCTCCACATCCGCACCACCACCCGCAACGACAGCGCCGGGCGCAAACTGCTGTTCATCGAGGAGATACAGAGCGACTGGCATCAGAACGGCAAACGCGACGGCTACGACACCAGCTGGTGGGGCCAGGTGCCCCACGCGCCGTTCAAGAAGGAATGGCCGGCCCTCGCCGCCAAACTGATGCTGATCCACGCCAGTGAAAACGGCTTTGACGGCATCGCCTGGCCGCCGGGCGACATCCAGGAACTGCGCTACCAGCGCGCCCTGACGCCCATCAAGCAGCACTACGACCGGGAGATCCCGCAGGCCCTGAATCGCCTGGGCAAGCCGTTTGACGCCCAGGTGGCGACCGCCCTCGTCGCGACACGCGAACCCTGGCTCAACATGGAACGGCGTAAGGACAAATGGCGCGTCGCCGACGGCCAGGGCAAGTTCCAGACCAAGGCCAAATACCACCACCGCGACGAAGCCATGGCGGTGATCGCGCGCCATTGCCGTGCCACCGAGCTGCCGGTGCCAGTCTTCTACCTCAACGACGCACTGCGCCGGCAGATTGCCGCCCACGGCCTGCCGCTGTTCGGCACCACCCTGCGATAACCCCGCCGCGCGCAGCGGCACAAGCCAGCCCCCTAGGCGCGGGGCATGGCCGCGCGCTATGCTGCCCGGTAATCGTCATGCCGCGCGAGACAGGGGTCCATGAACATCATCACCTACCAACTGAAGCTGGAAGACGGGCGTTCCTACGCCTTCGAGATCGACATCGATCGGCCATCCTCCGTCGCCGCAACCGGGCCCCATGCCGACTGGACCCGTCTGGAGAGCAACCGCTGCAGCAACTGCCCGCTCGACCCGGCCACGGCCCGCTATTGCCCGGCGGCCATCGACATCGAAGAGATCGCCGAACAATTCGTGCAGACACTGTCCATCCAGCGCGCCGATGTCTGGGTGCACACGCGCCAGCGCAGCTATTTCAAGAACACCGACTCACAGACCTTCCTCAACTCGATCTTCGGCGTCATCATGGCCTCCAGCGCCTGCCCGATACTCGCCCGCCTCAAACCCCTCGCCTACTTCCACCTGCCCTTTGCCAATCTGGAGGAAACCTTCCACCGCCTGGCCGGCGCCTACCTGGTCAAGCAGTACCTCAGCCTGCGGGAAGGCGCACAACCGGATTGGGAACTGAAGGAACTGGAGCAGCTCTACGCCGAACTGAAGACCGTCAACATCCACTTCATGAAGCGGTTGCGCGCCGCATCGAAGGAAGACGCCAGCATCAACGCCCTGCAGTCCTATGTCTCCCTCACCCACCTGGTCGGCATGGGCGTGGACGACATCCTCGGCAAGATGCTGCCCCTGCTGCGCAAGGGATTCTAAATCTTAGGTTTTAAGTTTTCCGTTGACCGTTGTTTTTTTCGGAAAACTGACAACTGGTAACGGAAAACGGAAAACGTTCTTTTTCCGTTGCAGCAACACATGTATACGTATACAGTATGCGGCGCACGTATCGTGCTCCTGCCACACTCATCTGCGGCAGGCCTCCTCCGTGCCGGCTCCAGCACGGAGAATGAAACACCATCACCGAGAAGGAACCGTTGAAAAATGGCTGTGATCGTTAAATATGCTAGCGACAAGGACCCGATGACGATGTTCGACAACCGCGCCGAGGCCGAAGCCTATGATGCCCGCCTGGAACAGCAGGAAAACCTGGCGGAACTGCTCGAGCTGGCGGCCAAGGATACCGGCGTCACCCTGCCCACCGAAAGTGCCCATCAGCTCGCCACCGCCCTGGTAGAAAAGCACGGTGAGCGTCTTCTGGAGATCGTGCGCGGCAAGAAACCACGCCAGACAACAGCGCGAAATCCCGCTGCGGCGTCAACCGAGTAAATATGCATTCCGAATTGGTAGCCACCATGCAAGCTGCTTCATAAGGTGGGCCGTGCCCGCTGTGGCACGACCGCCCATGGTGGCGACCTGCGATGGTTGCTTCTGGGACAGACCGTTAGTCGCGCAACACCCAGTGCTGGACGTTCTGCCCGGCCAGAAAGGCTTCGGCCTCTGTCCCCTGTAACATGGCCAACGTACTGAGGATGCCCGCCTCGGTACAGGTGTTTGCCACTACCGTAACGGAACGCGGCGCGTTCCTGACCGGCCAGCCGGTGAGCGGATTGAGGATATGCGAGTAGCGGATACCGTCCTTGAGCAAAAACCGCCGCGCATCGCCGCTGGTGGCCACCCCTCCCCGGCATAACTCAAAATTGCCCGCTGCCGCAGATGGCTGGTTGATATCGGCGTGGCGGGTGCTCTGGCCCGGCCGTTCCACGCCGATGATCCAGCCTTGGCTACTACGGCGCGGTTTGCTGGCATACAGATCGCCGCCGTAGTTGATCAGAAAACTGACGTCGGTCTGTGCCGCGAGCAGCATCGCGCTGCGATCCACCGCATACTCCTTGCAGATGCCCCCCAAATCGATTTCAAACCCTTCGGGCAGGGTCAGCAGCGGCCGTTGCCAATCGACCCTGTGCCATCCCAGCAGCTCCTGTACCGCGGCCACCTGTGCGGGCTGCGGGACATTGTCCCCCCCGTCAAACTGCCAGACCCGACGCAACACGCCGGATGTAATATCAAACATCCCGTTGCTGATCCGGTAGCAATGTTCAGCGTAATCCAGCAGGGCAGCGGTCTCAGCATCGACTTCCAGTGGCCGGCCGGCGGAATGATTGATCCGGTAGATGATGTTGTCGTCGCGATAGCGACTGAATTTTTTCTCGATGCGCGCGGCTTCGTTCTGGGCAATGCAGGCTAATCGTTCTGCCAGAGCCTGATCATTGGTATCAATCAGAACTTCGCAGGGGCTGGCCATGGCGTGGAAGTGGCCAGACCAGAAGTTGTTACCTGGTTTGATGTGTAGCGACGGTGCCATATTCAGAGCGGGCTCACGGTATCAGCCGCCATCCTAGCATGCCATACCGTAACACAACGCAGCCTGACCAACGCCGGAAGCTCAACTTCCCAATCAGGACTCAGAATAGAAATGAATAATTCGCCTGCAGAATCATCGCATCCACATCGGGGAAGGTGGCACCGCTCCCCCGGCTCTGTTGCTTCATGATCTCGGCACGTACGGAGAACTCGCTATTCTCGCTCAACTCCACACCGTACTTCAGACCAAGGGTGGTAGTACTTAAATCACCCAAGCGGTAATCCGCGCTGGCGTAGCGTGGGATATCCCCGTCCACCAGTTTGTAGTGATAAAAGTCTGCCTTGTCCTGCAGATAATAACGGGCATGCGGCATCAGGTAATGGCCGCCCCCCAGTTCGTAACGATATCTGGCGTCGAAGGTGTGCGACGTGATGCCCCAGTCATCCCAATAGTAACGGTAGCTGAAGTTGACAACATCCTGCTCGAACTGGTGCACGGTCTTCCAGTAAAAGGCATTGCGCACTCGACTGTCAGGCCGCTGTTCATACAAATACGGCGTTGCCGCCAGTGTTGCAGTGCCGGCATCGGTAACCACGCTGAGAATCTTGTACGGATCGGTCAGATAGCCATCGTCCTGGCCATAGGTATAGTTGAACTGCATCAGCGTCTTGCGACCGATGACCTGGGTGATGCCCAACAGAACATCCACTACCGTCTTGTTATCACTATCCCCCACGCTGGCCTTTGTGAACGTGGTGGTGGTGGGCATGGCGGTCAGACCGTCGGGGATCCCGCCAACCGGCTTGACGGTATCCAGGTTAAGGGACAGCCCTGTAGTAAAGGTGGTGTTGCGGCTATTGAAGTCCCATGCGAGGGTCGCGGAAGCGCCTAGAGACGTGTAGTCATACTCCTTCGACAAATTGGCGCCAAAGATCCCCTTGAGATTGTCCTGTAACGGTTTCTCCCACTCACCGTTCACGGCCACACGGGTGTCATGGAAGCTGGGATCCAGCGGCGTGGTGTTGGCCGCCGTGGTATAGGTGGCGTCGCCGGATGGTTTGGTGAACGTCTGCGCCGCGGTAGTAGCGATGGCACCGTTGGCCGATGAACCAGTCAGGCTGTCCACGACCAGGCGGAAGGTAAGGAACTCGTCATCACCAATAGTCTTGCGGGCACGGACCACCGGCTCTATGGCGCTGACACGGCCATCTTCAGCGTAGTAGAGTACGCTGCTGTCAATCTCCCAGTCATTCGACGCCGCACCGTAGCCAGGCGCCGACACGCTGCCCAGCAAGGTTGCGGTGGCCAGCGTCAGGCTATGGCGAACCGGCTTGGATTTGTTGTTCAGTTGCATCCGCAACCTCCTCCGCCGACACCGGCACCACCGCTTGAACTTTCCTTGCTGTAGTAGATGTGATCATCCAGGTAGCTATCGTTTGGATAGGGGTCCAGCTGCATCTTCTTCTGTGCCAGGACATTCCGCTCCCACGGCCTGACGCCCTGTAAATTGCAGCCCGCGAGGAGCAGGCAGCAACACAGGGCGGAAAGTGCTAGTTTTGTCATCTTTCCCATCCTGGTGGTCATTGGCTTAACAGTTGTTCGATCTGCTGTTCCAGGGAGGCCGCGTCGCCCTGTCTAAAGCCGACATGCGACATTACGATGTGGCCCTGTCGATCTATCAGATAGCTGGTCGGCATTCCCTTCAGGTGATAGAGCTCGGCGATGTGTCCTTCCGGGTCATAGGCTACCGTGAAGTTGGCCGGGTACTTGTCGAGAAAATGCCGAACTGCCTGCGCGTCCCGATCAACATTTACCGCCAGCACAACCAGGCCCTGATCGGCATGGCGCTGGTGCATGGCATTCATCCACGGGAAGGAATTGCGGCAAGGGATGCACCAGGATGCCCAAAAATCTAGATACACCACCTTGCCCCGATACGCCTGCAGGTTAACGTCGGCGCCAGCCGTTGGCAGGGTGAAATCCGGTGCCGGCCGGGCAAAAACCGGCTGACTTAGGGCCAGAACCAGCAACAGACTGCTGATGAAGCGGAAAGCGGGAGATCTCATATGTTCCACAACACCCTGATTTTTCATTATTCCGTAGTCTAATCACCAAAGCTTAAGGAATGCTTAAGAAGCAGAGTGACCCACGGATTATTTTGCGCCATCGAAACACTTGCACCGTCTCTCTCCGGCCACGAGCGAGGGTGACACCGCCGGTTCTGTGCCTCGCGCTCAGTCAACCGGCCGTTGCGCCGGGCAGCTGTCCGCGCCCGCGGCCCACAGTGCGCTCACCGCGCGCAGCTCTGCCGCGTGCGTGGCGCGCTCCTCCTCCAGCCGTGCCAGCCACCGCTGCTCCAGGGCCGCCAGCGGCTGGCCATATACCTCCTGCCATGGCCGTTCACCGCGCCGTTGCGTCAGCTGATAGAAGCGGACCAGCGCCTCCTTGCCGTAGCTGTCGAGCAGGAATTCGCCGAACGCCACGGCCTCGGCATAGGTGGCGTGCTGCCGGCGCCGATCCGTAGGATAGAGCCAGCCCTGGCTGCCGACTGCCATCCCCCACGCCTCATGCCCGCTGCCCAGTTCATGCAACGGCACATAGGCGTCGGCGGCGCGCAGCGCCAGCACCCAGCTGGCCGCGGCATAGCCGCAGCCGGGGAAACTCTGGCGGTTGCCCAGCCTGGCCTCCGTGGCGCCGCCCATCATGTTGCGGACCAGCTTGTCTGCGGTGGGAAAGATGGCCACCGTGAGTTTGTGCACCAGCTCCTGCGGCTGCTGTACTGCGCCCCATACCCGAATGACGCGCAGGCGACCGGCCGGCGAGCGCTGCATGTGGAATTCGGTGGCATAGTTGCCGCGCCGCGGCGGCGCAAGCTCGACACGTATCTTGCCGAAGCGCGCGGTGCCGTCGTCGGCCGACCAGAAATCGAGCACCTGCTGCAAGGCCGCCGCCGTTTCCTGCGCCAGGGCAGCAAGGCGCTCCTGCGACAGCGCCCCCTGCGTGAGGTCGCACACGATCAGGCGCGGCATCTCGCTGCAGTCGGCGGCGCTGGCCGGGCGCCAGACTGCAGCGCCGCACAGCAACGCCGCGCAGGCAAGATGCCAGACGTATCGCCGCAGCACCCGCACCGCCGTCATGTCGTCTCCCGCGCCAAAACCGGCTCAGTCAAACTTCAGCCCGGCGATGATCGCATTGAGGCGGGCCTGTTCGCCGACATCCTCCACCTTGTTGCCGGCATTGCCCGCCGCGGTCGCGGCGTTGATCCGGGCAATGAATTCCTCGCTGCACTGCTTCACCCCGGCCTTCAGCTCGGCCAGCAGGCTGGGGATCTCGTCCGGTGAGCGCACCCATGCCTCGATGAAGCGCCCCTCGCTTTCCGTGATCTTCGGTGTGTACTTGTGTTTGCCGAACAGCCGGTTGAAATCGGCGCACCAGGCAGCCGGGGCCTGATGGGAGAGCGTGAAATACAGATTGATGTAGGGCTCCTTGTGCAACCGTGGCCGGCGTGTTTCGTCCATCCCGGTGATCCTGATGTCGCTGATGCCTTCCATAGTGCTCTCCACTGTCGATGCCCTGCGCGGCGCAGAACGTCCCGCCGCCAGCATAGGCCAGTTGCGTTGCCAACACACGAGTTTCCCGTCAGGAGGGCGCGCGGCCGCGTGCTATAGTCAATTACGCTTCCGCCCTGACAAAGCAACGTGCCATGCGCTATCTGCTTGTGCTGCTCGGCCCGCTCCTGGCAACGCCGCTGTACGCGGCTGATGCCGCCGCGCGCGCGGGTTACTGGGGCAGTATCGATATCGGTTTCGGCAGCCTGCGGCTGCAGCCGGAGGTGGCCGCCGCGCGCAGCAGTACGCGCCTGTATCTTGGTCTTGCCGGCGGTTACACGCTGCATCGGCAACTCCAGCTCGGCATCGAGGCGAGCGGCTGGAGCATCCGCTCCGGCAATCTGCGCGACCCCGCCAAGGGCGAAACCCTGCTGCAGCTGTTTGGCGTGGTGCGCTACTGGCCCACGCCGACCTCGAAACTGTGCATCAAGGCCGCCGCCGGCGGCGTCATCCACCGCAACAATGAACCGGGCGTGGACACCAGCGAGGGACACGGCTACACCCTGGGCCTCGGCTATGAACTGACCCGCTATGCCGCGACGACCACCCACTGGTTTCTCACCTACAGCGCCGGCCGCATTGACGACTACCGGCCGCCGGGGGGCAGCACGCAGGGCGAAGACTACTCCGCCGTCACCACCGGCTTGACCCTGGGATTCTGAACAGCCGCACGCCTCAGGAGGCGGCCGTCGGTTGCCTCACTTCTTTACCGCCAGCACACCGTCCCCCACCAGCTCCGTGGCAAAGCCCGCCAGCCGCAGCCGCTTCGCCACTTCATTGGGGACATCGCGCCCGCTGGTGAGCCGGTTGGGCGTGCCGGTGTAATGAAACAGCGTGCCACGGCGTTTCAGCACCCGGGCCAGGTGCTGGTAGAAGGCCTGCGCATACAGCTCGCCAGCGATGCCGAAGCGCGGCGGGTCGTGCAGCACGGCATCCACTGACGCATCGGGCAATGCCGCAATCTCCTGCGCAATATCGCCCTGGCGCAGCGCCAGCACGCCGCCGGGCTCCGGCGACCACGGATTGCAGCGGCGCAGCCACAAGACGTCGGGATTTTTCTCGAACGACAGCACCTGCCTGGCCTGCCCCTGGATGCACCATGCGGCGAAATAGCCCAGGCCGCCGCAGGTGTCGAGGATCACCTTGCCGCGCGGCTGGATCAAACCGACCTTCCGCTCGGCGTCGGCATAGGGCGACACCTGTGCCGTCGGCAGCATCTTGATGCCGTCGATTTCAAAGGTGGGCGGCCCCCAGTCGGTCGGCACCAGCTTGATCAGCGATATGGTGAACCGCGCCACCGGCTCGAAGCCGTCGTCGCCCCAGCAGTAAACCGTGCGGTCCTTGCCATTTTCAAGATAGGGATAGCGCCTACCCTGCCACAGCCAGTCCGCCGCCCCCAGTTCCACCGTGGCCGTGGACCGTTCCAGATCCAGCGAACACTCCACCATCGTCAGGCCCGCCTGCCGCGCAGCCTGCATGGTGCGGTGTACCTTGAGCGTCAACAACGGGCCATCGATCACAGGGGGACTCTTCAATTGGATTAGGGCCGGGCGCGCAGGCCCGGCGAGGAATTGTAACTGCGTGCCGCGCTGAAAACCGGAATCAGCGACGGCAAAACTTGACAGACGCATGCAACTGGATAGAATTGCGCGCCTCTCTGCGGGAATAGCTCAGTTGGTAGAGCACAACCTTGCCAAGGTTGGGGTCGCGAGTTCGAGTCTCGTTTCCCGCTCCATATTCCGGTCTCATTGCCGCTCAGCGCGGCAACGGGCTCTTGCCCGGCACGGTCTGTCCTTGCACGATCCCTTCCATGAAGGCACCGCGCGCATAGTCGCCATCGATGCGGTCCTGCAGCGACTGCCGGCGGTACATCCACTGTCCCAGCCAACCCTGTCGTATTTCAATATCCCACTGGCCACCCACGTCTTGCGCGCGCCAGTATTCCGCATCCAGCGGCGCCGACAAGGACGGCAGCGCGGCGTCGGCGGGATGCAGGGTCAGACCGGCCTCGAGACGGTAGGGATGGCGCACATAGGCGCCCTCGCCCAGCAGATCGTTGATGCGCAGCCATCCCGGATAGATCGCGCCGGCAGCGGCGATGGCCAGCAAGGCGGCCACGCCGGCGGCCTCGGTGCGCGGCACCGCGCCGCGGTACAGCCAGAGCAGAACGCTGCCGCCCACCGTGGCACCGCCCAACACGAACAGCCAGTACGGCGGCGCCCCCAGATAACCGCTGCTAGCCGTCAGGAAGGTGTCGATGAAGGCATACGCCGCCAGAACGATGAACAGAACGATCGCCAGCATGGCGCGCGGGTGTTCATCCAGCTGGTAGCCCTGCAGTCGAAACCGCCGCCCTGCACGTGCCTGTTTTACCGTATCGCTCATCGGGCGCTCTCGTGTCCCGGCCGCAGCATTGCCGCCGGCCGCTGGAAAATTTTGCGGATGGTAGCATCAATCCAAACGGCCACCTGTGCACGGGGCCACAGCCGCAGTGCGGCAGGCCGCGTCCGGCCCGCAACATCGCCGCAGGGCGCCCCCTGCCCCACGCCGACCCATTCCCGATATTTTTTGATAAATCCCTGTATTTACCGCATGTTGCGCAACAATCCGCCTGGCGACATGCGCCAAATATGGCATGCGCCAGGCGCCTGTCATATGCCATGTGTCATGACAGAATGTGAAATAAATCCTGTCAGCGGATATTCCGCACGCTTTTGCCCTGATAGCGCCTGGCACTTTCCTTGCTAGAGTGGCTGGTTGAAGGAGTCAGGGCCCGCCCACGGGGTCCTGATCTACCTTACACACGCTGACCTGCATCTCGCTGTGAAGGCTTGTGCTGATTTGCCGCGGTAGCCGTGGCCGGTTAGCCACGCGATGGAGGTCAACGGAGTAGTCAGGGGGACGGCCCAGGCGTGTCGTGCCGGTTTGGCGCGATGCGGTGCCCTCCCTGAATAAGAGAATATGCGGCAGCGCTCAGGCTGCGCGACCATCCAAAGGAAACTTGCAGATGAATACGATGCCCCGACGCATCGCCCCCACGGCGTTGGCCTGCCTCTGGGCAGCGCTCTTCAGCCTGTGCATCATGCCTGCGGCCGCCGCTGCAAACACGGCACAGGACGGCGACACGATCCTCCAGCACTTCGATCCCGCGACGGGTGAGCGCATCATCCCCAATGAGCGCTGCCTGACCTGCCATGGCGACGAGAAGGAAAAGACCGATGTGCGCGACGACGGCAGCACGGTAAACATCTTCGTGCACCGCGAGCAGATCGAGGCGAGCGTGCACGGCGAGCAGCGCTGCAACAGCTGCCACACCACCATCAGCCGCGTGCCGCACCGCGAGGCGCCGGAGGTTATCGTCGGCTGCGTCGAGTGTCACCGCAGTACCTGGGAAAAGCACAAGGATGATCCGAGTGGCGAGCATGAACGGCTCAAGGTGGTCATCGAGCAGATCGACAGTTTCATGGGCTCGGTCCACGCCCAGCCGAGCAAGCTGGATGAGTCCCGCACCAACGCCACCTGCTACGACTGCCACGATGCCCACACCGTCGGCAAGCTGGGCACCCAGCAGCGGGAAGAGAATCGTCTGAAGAATCCCGAGCTGTGCGGCAGCTGCCACGAGAAGCAGCTGAACGAGTACCGCACCTCCGATCACGGCAAGGCCGTGCTGGAGAAGAAGGACAGCAAGGCGGCGGTGTGCTCTGACTGCCACACCACCCACGCCATCACCTCACCCGAGGGCGATGCCGCCAAGAAGGCCATCACCAAGAATTGCGGCGACTGCCACGAGGATGCCCAGCGCACCTACTTCGCCTCCTATCACGGCCAGGTGCACCGCCTCGGCTACACCAACACCGCCAAGTGCCACGACTGCCACGGCGGCCACGAGATCAAGGGCAAGGACGACCCGACCTCGGAGATCCATGCCAACAACCGGCTGGAGAACTGTCAGAACTGCCATACCGACGCCAACGAGAACTTCCTCAGCTTCTGGCCGCATGGCGATGCGGATGATGCGGAGAACTATCCGGCCTTGTGGATTGCCAAGGTGTTCATGCAGGCGCTGATCTTCGGTGTCATCGCCTTCTTCTGGGTGCATGTCCTGCTGTGGCTGTACCGCGAGGTGATGGACCGCATCCAGGGCAAGGGCTTCATCGAGGATCGCGACCGTCCCGACATCGTCTACTTCCGCCGCTTCCCGGCGGTGTGGCGCAGGATCCACGGCCTGTTCGCCATCGCCACCATGACCCTGATCCTGACCGGCACCACCCTGCTGTTCTCGCACACCGCGTGGGCCAAGGCCGTGGTGAACTTCCTCGGCGGGCCGCAGGTGGAAGGCATCGTCCACCGCACCGCCGCCGTGTTGTGGCTGGGCATCTTCCTGGCGCACCTGGTCATCGCGCTGACCAACATCTGGCGCAAGCGCAACACCTTCGAGTGGTTCGGCGGCACCTCCATGCTGCCCAACTGGAAGGACTGGGATGACCTGCGCGGCATGTTCAGGTGGTTCCTCGGCCGCGGCCCGCGGCCCGAGTTCTGTCACTGGACCTACTGGCAGAAGTTCGACTATTGGGCACCGTTCTGGGGTACCGCGGTGATCGGCTCCTCCGGCATCATCCTGTTTGCGCCGGAGGCAACTGCCACCATCCTGCCGGGCTGGGTGTTCAACATCGCCACCCTGATCCATGCCGAGGAGGCGCTGCTGGCAGCGATCTTCCTCAACTCGGTGCACTTCTTCAACGTGCACTTCCGGCCTGAGCGCTTCCCGATGAGCACCACCATCTTCACTGGTGCGATCCCCATCGAGGAGTTCAAGCACGACCACCGCCTGGAGTACGAGCGCCTGGTGGCGGCTGGTGAACTGGACAAGCATCTGGTCAAGCGCCCGTCGCGCCGCGCCGACTTGGCCGCGTCGTTCATCACCAGCGTGCTGATCATGGCCGGCCTAGCGTTGCTGACGCTGGTGCTGATCGGCCTGATGACCATGCCGAACTAGCCTGGAGAGACGACATCATGACCAAGACTGTACGCAATCTGTTGCTGGCCGTGCTGGCGCTGTCCCCGGCGCTGGTCGCCGCCGCACCCAGCGGCGAGGCGCTGGCCTTCACCTGCGCCGGCTGCCACGGCACCGACGGTTCCAGCGTGGGCCCGTCGATGCCGTCCATCGCCGGCATGGACCCGGAGGTGTTCGTCGATGCGATGAAGGACTATCAGGTCGACAAGCGCAACTCCTCCATCATGAACCGCATCGCCAAGGGCTATACCGCGCAGCAGCTGGAAGACATGGCCTGGTTCTTCGCCAGGCAGCGCCTGCAGCTGCTGCCGCAGAAATACGATGCGGCGCTCGCCGCGCGCGGCAAGCTCCTGCACGACAAGCACTGCGAGAAGTGTCACGAAAACGGTGGCCGCCCCGGCGATGCCGGCACGCTGGCGGGACAGTGGATGCCCTATCTGCAGCACACCATGGATGACTTCATGTCCGGCAAGCGCGACTGGCCGCGCAAGATGAAGCGCAAGGTGGATGCGGCGATCGCCGACGACGGCAAGCAGGCGATCCCTGCCCTCATCCACTACTACGCCAGCCAGCACTGATCGGCGCGAGGACCACGAATCATGACGAAGATTACGCGTAGAGATTTCATTCGCAGCACCGGCGGCGTGGCCGCGCTGGGCGCCGGCCTCGGCTTTCCCCACATCGCCCTCGGCGCCGCGCGCCGCGTGGTGGTGGTAGGCGGCGGCGTGGGCGGCTGCACCGTCGCCAAGTACCTGCGCAAGCTCGATCCGAACCTGGCGGTGACGCTGATCGAAAGCAAGACCACCTACACCACCTGCTTCATGAGCAATGAGGTGTTGAGCGGCGAGCGTACCCTGGAGTCCATCACGTTCGGCTACGACGGCCTGCGCCGTCATGGTGTGGATGTGGTCACCGATACGGTGGTGGGCATCGACCCGGTGAAAAAGACCGTGGCGACGGCAGGTGGCCGAAGCTTTGACTACGACGCCTGCGTGGTATCGCCCGGCATCGGTTTCAAGTGGGACGCCATCGACGGCTATGACGAGTCGGTGAGCGAGACCATCACCCATGCCTGGAACGCCGGGCCGCAGACCAAGATCCTGCGCCGCCAGTTGCAGGCCATGCGCCAGGGCGGCCGCGTCATCATCGTGGCGCCGCCCAATCCCTTCAAGTGCCCGCCGGGGCCGTATGAGCGCGCCTCGCAGATCGCCATGTACTGCAAGCACCACAACCCGCGCGCCAAGATCCTCATCCTCGACGCCAAGGATGCCTTCTCCAAGCAGGGACTGTATGTCGAGGGCTGGACCAAGCTGTACGGTTATGGCTCCGGCAACAGCATGATCGAGTGGGTTGGCGCCGCTTCCGGCGGCAAGGTGGAGTCCGTCGACCCGTCGACGCTCACCGTGCAGGCGGAGATCGAGGAGTTCCAGGGCGATGTGGTGAACATCATCCCGCCGCAGAAGGCCGGCGCCATCGCCTTTGCCGCCGACCTGGTCGATGGCGACTGGTGTCCGGTGGACAAGCGCACCTTCGAATCGAAGCGACACAAGGATATCTATGTGCTGGGCGATGCCTCCAGCGCGGCGAAGATGCCCAAGTCGGCCTATGCCGCCAACTCCCAGGCCAAGGTGGCCGCCGCAGCCATCGTGGCCCGTTTCCTCGGCCGCGAGCCGGGCGACCCGACCTTCGTCAACACCTGCTACAGCGTGGTGGGCGAGGACTTCGGCATTTCCGTGGCGGCGGTCTACACCCTGGATGCGAAGAACAACTCCATCGAGGAAATGCCGAAATCCGGTGGTGTGTCACCGGCCAATGCCAGCCCGGAGATCCGCAAGCGTGAGGTGAGCTACGCCCACAGCTGGTTCAAGAACGTCATCAATGACATGATGGAGTGAGACACAATGCCGCTGCGGTCCACCACCGCAGCGGCATAGTCTGATGTCAGGCTGCCGGCCTGTGCCACGGCCTACGGATTCACTCCGCCGCCAACGCCTTCTGAATCAGCGGCACCAGCGGTTCCGGCAGACGGATGCCGCCGGATAGCGCAAACTGATGCGCGCGCTCCGACATCTTCTTCCAGGTCTTGCGGATGATGTCGATCCACTTCGCCTCGTCATACTCCGGATGCTTGCCGGCGAACTCCAGCATGTAATGCTCGATGAAGGTCAGGCCGGCGACATCCTCCAGCAGCTGGGTATCGCGGTTGACCTTCAGCGCCCGCTTGCCCACTGCCTGTTTCACCCGCTCGATATCCTCCGCACTGCAGCCCGCTTGCGCCATCAACGCCGCGGCGGTCTCGGCGTGAAACTTGTAGAGGTGGGTACGCCACTGCAGGTAGCCGTTGCGGTCCATGGGATAATCGCTGCGCGGTGATTTCCAGCGCTGGATGTGTTGCGCGTGGATCGCCAGCCGCTGCGCCTCATCCGCCTCCGGCGTATAGCGCTGCAGGATGTCGGACATGCGCCGGGAATACAGCAGTTCCTTCGGCCATTCCTTGCCGTCGGCCAGTTCGATGTTGGGATCTTCGGCGTTGGCGGCATCGATGAGGGCAACCGCCTGTTCATAGGCTTGCGACTGAGGGGCCATGGATCTTCCTTCCTGATTGAGTATGGGAGGATTCTAATGGCGCCGGGGGCGTGTTGCCAGCGCCTGTCCCATGCCACGGTCCATTCAGCTTGATTTCAGCTCCGCCCCGTAGGATGTCATGCATTGGCAGACATTTCGGAGGGACTATGTTCGACAAGGCACTGAAACAGGTTCTGTTCGGGCTGTTGTTCATGATGGCCATCACCCTCGCCTATGGCACCTTCTACGATCGCGGCTTTGCCCCCAGCCTTGCCGGCGTCGTGGGATTGGGTGACGACGGGCACCACGGCAAGCACGAGGAGCACCATCATGACTAGACGCAGGATTCCATCGACCTTCGATCTGCTGCTGCTCTGGCACGGCCTGTTCGCCGGCGCATATACCGTCGCCTATCTCACTGCCGAGGGAGCTCCCGCCCTGCATGAGTTTTCCGGATACGTCGCCCTGGGGCTACTGGCCTTGCGTTTCATGGTCGCCCGCCTCGCCGGTCAGCGCGCCCCCTGGGCCCTGCCCGTGCCACGCGCGGCCATGTGGAAAAACTTTGCCCACCAGCTGCTCACCGGCCGGCTCGGCGCACTGCTCGGGCGCACGCCTTTCGCGCCGCTCTCGGGACTGCTGATCCTGGGCGTCATGCTCCTGGTTTCGCTCAGTGGTCTGGCGGCGGATTGGTGGAAGTGGGAGGACCTGCACGAGGGGATGGCCGAGGGCTCCCTGCTGCTGGTGCTGATCCATATCGCCATCGTGTCTTTTGCGCCGCTGCTGCGCCGCCTCACTGCCAGGCGTGATGATGATGCCCGACTGGCCCCTGTGGCACTCATGGCGTCCGGCAGCGAAAGACATGGTCGCAGCCCTGCCAGTCAGGCATGATGGGAACACGGCGGGCGTAGTCATTCGTGCCGCCACATGACAATTTCCCGTGAGGTGCTGATGAACAGGCAAGAAGTCGAGCTGTTGAGCAAAGAGGTCGAGATGCTGATGAGTGAGCGGGCAAACCTGCTGCGCGTGGTGGGTGCGGCGGCCGTTCTGGTCACCAACACCGATGCCCAGACCCTGCCGCCCGGGGCAGTGAATGCCGCCGAGGTCCTGTCGGAGATGCTGAACGCCCTGCCCGAGGAAACCCTGAAGGACGCGCTCGATGCCGTCCATGCCGAGCCGGATATGTCCTAGGGCCTGTACGCCCTGCCCCGGCATACACTAGAACCGCTCCCGTTCCCCCAGATAGCGCCACTGCCCCGGCGGCAGCTTCGCCAACGGCAGGCGGCCGATACGGATACGTTTCATCGCCACCACCTGCAGCCCGACCTGCTCGCACATGAAGCGGAGCTGGCCCGGCTGCGGATTCTTGAGGGCGAAACGCAACCGGTTTTCGCTCTGCCAGCTCACCTTGATGGCCGGCAATGCCCGGCCGGCGAACTGCAGGCCATGCTGCAACCGCGCCAGCCCGTCGGGCGCGATGGTGCCGGCCACCTCGACCACATACTCCTGCTCCACCGGCCGCTCATCGTCGCCGAGCCGGCGGACCACGCGCCGATCCTGTGTGAATACCGCCAGCCCCGACGCTCCCGCCTGCAAGGGCAAGACCGCCGTCAGCCGTGCAAAGTGACCGCGCATCACGCGTCTGAGCGTCGGGTCATCGGCGACATGTGTTTCCGGCATCATCTGCCTTGCCGCCTCCGCTTCGTTGCTATCGGCCGCCTGGTGCAGCAACAGGGTGACGGGCTCCTGCGGCTCGGCCCGGGCCTGCGGGTCGAGTTCAATCGTCTGCTCTTCTCTCACCCGGTACTGCGGCTCGTCCACCGGCACGCCATCGACGCGCACCCAGCCGCCGGTAATGTACAGCTCGGCCTCCCGGCGCGAGCAGGGCAGCATGTGGGCCAGGCGTTTGGCAAGGCGGATAGTCTCAGGCATGGGCGAAGTCCCGGCGGGTGATGACCTATTGTAACCGGCACTCTGCCCCGTCATGCGTGGTGAGCGGATAAAATGCCGGCGTGAAAATTTGACGTTGACAGATGCGTGCAACCCGTTAAAATTGCGCGCCGCTCATGCGGGTATAGCTCAGTCGGTAGCGCACAACCTTGCCAAGGTTGGAGTCGCGACTTCGAGTCTCGTTTCCCGTTCCATTTCCTCCCCCGGCACGGCGTCCGCCGTCAGCAGACATGCTGTCCGTGACGCAACATATCCTCGAAGCGGAAGACATTCAGCTCGATGGCGAAGAAGCACAGTATCCACAATACGGCGTCATAACAGTCGAACCACGCCCCCGGCTCATCGCTCACTCCCCACAGGACGGCGATGAGCAGCAGGCCGCCATACAACGTGATCTTGACGGCATTGATCAGCCACCATTGCCACTGGCGGCGGAATATCGGCCAGCGCACCTCGTATTCGAGCACCAGCACCACGGCAAGCCACAGCCAGGCATTGAACTGATCCAGCCGGCCATGGACGGCAACGTACTCCGCCGCAGAATATTCCCAGGCCGCCCAGACGATCAGCGCCGTGGCGACGAGGCGCAGGCCATGAATGAGGCCCTGCTCCCAGCGCGGCAGCACCTGCCGTCCCAGCCGGCTGGTTTCCCACTCCAGCAGCAGGAGCAGCAGCACCCAGGCCAGCGAGTCGAGACCTTCGATGAGGGTTTGTGTGACGATGAACAGGTACACGTTGAGCGCCAGCAACGCGTACACCGTCCACTTGAACCAGGGGAATGCCCGCATCGGCCAATCCTGACGTAACTGCAACAACACCCTCCTGAGATTTTGCCGCCCCGGATCGCCATCACTGTCTGGAATAATTTCCGACATGGCAGAAACATCCTGCATGGGATCAGGCCATTTGCCGTGTCTCACGCGATTTACTTGACAGTCTACCGGCAAATGTTTATCAAATGACAAGGCGGCAGGTGATTGATTTAACTGAAATCTAACGCCCAATAAACCATGCATTGCCGCAATCCCCAAACTGAACACTTGAGGGACCAATGACGGGGGACGCCGGGAAATCTGCCATATGTCCACAACCGGTCTATCCGCTGGTGTGGGACATGTATAACAGCAGGTTTGGTTTGATAGAACCCATCCAGAAATTGTGGATTGCACCTCAAGGCCAGCCGCGGGATATGCCGGGAGCGGAGTTTACGAGACTGTAAATCAAATTGTGTAACTGCTTGTGCCTCCGTACCCTAGACAGGAGGATATCATGAGCAGCACGATGAACGAGAAAGACCTGGAACAGCTGAAGGCCCACGTCACCGAGTTGGC
>Ga0172382_10001901_pt1 | contig 36109 bp, 37 predicted proteins | sample Leawel138RmetaG_FD_122245 | JGI IMG/M metagenome (GOLD analysis project Ga0172382, IMG submission 122245) | Leachate microbial communities from a municipal landfill in Southern Ontario, Canada - Leachate well 138R metaG | ecosystem: Engineered > Solid waste > Landfill > Unclassified | place... | reverse complement strand
CACCGTCGATGCCAAGGGCCAGAAGATGTCCAAGTCCAAGGGCAACGTGGTGGCGCCGCAGAAGGTGGTGAGCAATCTCGGCGCCGACATCCTGCGCCTGTGGGTGGCCTCCACCGACTACCGTGGCGAGATGACGGTGTCGGACGAGATCCTCAAGCGCACCGCTGATGCCTACCGTCGCATCCGCAATACCGCGCGCTTCCTGCTCGCCAACCTGGCCGGTTTCGACCCGGCGCGCGATGCCATCGCCGCCGCCGAGCTGCTGCCGCTGGACCACTGGGCGGTGGCACGCGCAGCGCAGTTGCAGCAGGAGGTGGTCGCCGCCTATGACGACTACGAGTTCCACCTCATCTACCAGAAGGTGCACAACTTCTGCTCGGTGGACCTCGGCGCCTTCTATCTCGATGTGATCAAGGATCGCCAGTACACCACGCAGCGCGATTCACTGGCGCGCCGCTCGGCGCAGACCGCGCTGTATCACATCGTCGAGGCGCTGACGCGCTGGCTGGCGCCGATCCTGAGCTTCACCGCCGAGGAGATCTGGGCGGCGATCCCGGGACAGCGCGGCGAATCAGTGTTCCTCGCCACCTGGTACGCGTTCCCCGCGTTGGGCGACGATCAGGGGATGGACATGGATTACTGGGGCCAGGTGATGGAGGTGCGCGAGCTGGTGTACAAGGAACTGGAGCGGGTGCGCGTCGCCGGCGGCATCGGTTCCGGCCTCGAGGCCGAGGTGGACCTGTGGTGCGGCCGCGAGCTGCACGATCGCCTGGCGCGCCTGGGCGACGAGTTGCGCTTCGTGCTGATCACCTCCGCTGCCCGCGTGCATCTGCTGCAGGAGCCGCCGGCCACGGCGGTGCACTTCACGTTGGCCGGCAAGGATGAGATGTGGGTGCAGGTGACGCCGTCGGCACATCAGAAGTGCGTGCGCTGCTGGCATCTGCGCGCGGACGTCGGCAGTCATGCCGAGCATCCGGAGTTGTGCGGTCGCTGTGTCGACAACGTCGTCGGCAGCGGCGAAGTGCGGCGCTATGCCTGATGCACGCAGCGGCAGGAGCATGAAACGATGCTGAAGTGGTTGTGGCTTTCCGTTGTCGTGATCGTCCTGGATCAGATCACCAAGCTGCTGGCCAGCGCCCAGCTGGTCATGCACCAGCCGGTGCCGGTGTTGCCGTCGTTCAATCTGACCCTGATGCACAACACGGGTGCCGCGTTCAGTTTTCTGAGCCAGGCCGGTGGTTGGCAGCGCTGGTTTTTTGTCGTCATTGCCATCGTGGTGAGCGTGGTGTTGACCCTGTGGCTGCACCGGCTGCAGCGCCACCAGACCTGGCTGGCGCTGGGCCTCGCCCTGATTCTCGGCGGCGCGCTGGGCAATGTGTGGGATCGCATCATGCTGGGCTACGTGGTGGATTTCGTCGACCTCTACTACGGTGACTGGCACTGGCCGGCGTTCAACGTGGCCGACTCCGCCATTACCCTGGGCGCGGTCCTGCTGGTGCTGGATGCCGTGCGCGGCGAACCGCGGGCTTGAAGCCAGCGGCCCGAGGGCCAGGCCCGCGAGAGCGCAGCAGTATCGGGCAGACAACCCGCCGGAACTCGCCGCGCGATATCCGGCCTACGCGAGGTTAGATTGTGGATACCCAACAGGAAATCAGCCGTGGCAGCCGCGTTACGCTGCATTACACCCTTACCCTGGAGAATGGCCTCGAGGCGGACAGCAGCCAGGGCGGCGAGCCGCTGAGTTTTACCATTGGCGATGGCTCCATGCTGGAAGGGCTGGAGGTGTGCCTGCTCGGCATGCGTGCGGGACAGCAGGCCACTTTCATGGTGGAGCCGGAGCAGGGCTTTGGTTTTCCCGATGCCGAGGCCATCCAGGTGATGCCGCGCGACGATTTCCCCGACGATATGGACCTGACGCCGGGCGTCATCATCGGCTTCACCACGCCGGCGGGCGACGAGGTGCCGGGCACGGTGACGGAGCTCGATGAGGCGCGGGTGACGGTGGACTTCAATCACCCACTGGCCGGCCACCGGCTGAGTTTTGCCGTGGACATCCTGGCGGTGCAGTCATGAAGGTGATCCTGGCCAACCCGCGTGGTTTTTGTGCCGGCGTCGATCGTGCCATCGACATTGTCGAGCGTGCGCTGCAATTGTTCGGTGCGCCCATCTACGTGCGCCACGAGGTGGTGCACAACCGCTATGTCGTGGAAAACCTGCGTGCCAAGGGTGCGGTGTTCGTCGATGAGCTGGACGAAGTGCCCGATGGCGCCACCGTCATCTTCAGCGCCCACGGCGTACCCCGCGCGGTGCAGCTGGAGGCGCAGCGGCGCGGATTGCATGTGTTCGACGCCACCTGCCCGCTGGTGACCAAGGTGCATCTGGAGGCCGCGCGGCATGCAAAAGCGGGGCAGGAGGTCGTACTGATCGGGCATGCGGGGCATCCGGAAGTGGAGGGCACTCTGGGACAATACGACGCCTCTGCCGGCGGCAAGATATATCTGGTCGAGACGGTTGATGACGTGAATGGCTTGCAGGTACGTGACCCTGATAATTTAGCCTATGTTACGCAAACGACGTTATCCGTGGATGATGCCGTGATCATCGTCGGGGCGCTCAGAGAGCGCTTCCCCCACATCAGTGGGCCAAAGAAAGACGATATATGTTATGCCACCCAGAACCGCCAGGATGCGGTGAAACAGCTGGCTGCCTTGGCTAATGTTGTCTTGGTAGTAGGTTCGCCCAAGAGCTCCAATTCTAACCGTTTGAGGGAACTGGCCGAGCGGCTCGGCAAGAAAGCCCATCTGGTCGACAGTGCCGACGAGCTGCGGCGTGAATGGTTCACTGACGGTGATCTGGTGGGGATTACGGCAGGTGCCTCGGCGCCGGAAATCCTGGTGGAGCAGGTTGTGGCAAGGCTGTGTGACTGGTTTGATGTGGCTGTAGAGATGATGAGTGGGCAGCGGGAAGATATCATCTTCCCGCTGCCCAAGACCCTGCAGTGATCGGTCAGTTCCAGCTGTTCTCGTTCGGGTCGGCCGTGTCGCCGTCGTTGTTGCGATCCCAGCGACGTTGTCCGGTTGACGTGATCTCCAGATAACCATCGCCCACTTGCGAACCGATCGGCGCTGCACGCAGAACGAAACTGGTGGCATCGGCACTTACAATTGTCAGGTTATAGTACTTGGCATTGCCATCGATGGGGGCCTGGGTCGGAAAGATAGCCGGAGCGCCAGTATCTGCGCCCGCGCTCGCGGCGCCGCCATAGGTATTGTCCGCCGTGAAGTGACGCTCCATGGCGTTGGCAAAGTTCACCAGTACGCCCTGGGCATCGGAGCGGCGCGTCTTGATGATGTACGACGCGTAGTTGGGGTAGGCCACGGCGATCAGTATGCCCATGATCACCACCACGAACATCAGTTCGATGAGCGTGAAGCCTTTACTCCCGGTCCTGTGTCTGTTCACGAATTAATTCTCCATCAAGTTGACGTTGATTAGTCCTGCTTCCAGTACAGCTTGCGCGGCGCCAGGTCGATATCCGGATCCGGTCCCTTCTCGGTACCGATGAGGGTCACGATGCCGTCCTCGTTGAACAGCACCGTCGGCTCCGGCGGAATACCGCCACGTACCAGCGTCATCGCCCTGTCGGCAGCGGTCAGGTTGCCGCCGGAGAGGTTGAAGTCGATGACCGGTGTGGCGTCTTCAATGCTCACCAGGTAAGTGCGGGCGGTGCCCTGGTTGGGGGCGCAGGCGCCGGTTGCGGTGGCCACCGGGGTGAAGGTGGTAAACATCACCTTGCCCTCGTAGGTGATGGACTTGGCGAGTACCTTTTCGCCGATGAAACTGCCATCCGACTCCTGCAGCCAGATGTACCAGCCGCCACTGCTGCCCAGAGCCGTAGTGGCGGTGAGGACCTCTTCTGCCGTGCCTTCGCCAATCAGATTGGCCGTCGCATCATACAGGTCACCCAGGGCGACCGTGGTATAGACGGCGTTGCCATCGCCATCCGTTGCCGGTGCGTAGATGTTGGGGTCCCGGATGACGTAGAAGGCATCATGGATCACCTCATCCAGCGGGTGGGCGCGGTAGCCGGAACCGATGGCGATATTGATGTAATCCCCCGTTTTCGACATCGATACATCCGGCGCGTAGTAGAAGCGGCGATTGCTGTCCGTGGTACTGCCGCCGATACTCGCGATGATGCCGCCGGTGGCCAGGTCGGATGCGCCGGTGTTGCCTTCGTTGTCGATGTCAAAGCGCCAGATCCTACCGCGCATGTCACCCACATACATCCGATCCGAATAGCCATCCGAGTCGACGTCAATGACACGAATGTCGGACGGAATGCTGTTGGTCATGGTGTTCAGGACCAGATCCGGGTCGCTGCCGTTGGCGGTGCCGGCGGGGCCGGCCTGCCAGAGCTTGGCACCGGTGGCGGCATCGACGATGAAGATGGCGCGGCCGGTGTCATCGTCAGCAGCGGTGGCGTTGCCATCCTGGTCAACGTCATAGCCACCGCCGAAGATAAGCACATGCTTGGCAGTGCCATTGAGCTTGATCTTGGCGTGGGTGGCTGCCGACCAGGTCTGCGCCAGTTCGCTGAAGTCGCCGGTTCCTCCCTTGATCACCCATTTGAGGAGCGGCACGGCACGGTTGGTGACATCCAGGCTGTAGTAATTGCTGCCGCCACGGCGCATGCCCTGAAACAGATAGGCAAACTCGCCCGCTTCGAGGGTGTTGCTGCTGTCGTACAGCAGGCCATTGCCGTTGGCATCATTGACCCAACTGGTCAGCGGACCATCCAGACCATAGGGATGGGAATCAGCGGTGGCATCGGTGTACATGGTACTCAGGTTGGGCAGCAACTCCTGCGGCATGAAGGAAAACACCTCGCTGCCATCATCGGTATCGATGGCATGGAGGAACCCTTCGTTGGTGGCCGCATACAGCGTCATGTCCGGTGCGTCATCGGTGCCGCCGTAGGTGATGAGCACCGGCTTGGCATGCAGGGGATCACCCATGTGCGTGCGCACGTCGTCGCTGGCGCCGTCGGAGTCATCATCCTGCAGGTCCACACCCCGCGCCCACTGCAGCAGTGTGTCATAGGTGGTGTCGGACATGCCGGCATCTCCCAGCATCTCCTTGGTGATGGCGGTATTGTCCTCATGCAACTGATTGCTGGCAACGGTCAGGTCTTCATTGCTTGCCGCGGAAGAGCCGGTGTAGGTATATGCCGAACGCGGCAGCGTCAGCGCGCCGGCGGCACCGCCTGACTCGACATTATCACCATCCGGTGCATCGGCCGATGCGGTCCAGAAGCTGGTGGCGCTGCTCTTGAAGAAGCCGGTGTTGGCGTCAATCGCAGGGTTGCCGTTGGCGTCGACGATGATCGGGGGATCGCCGTCCAGCTTGAAGCGCTTGATGTTGCCATCCCAGGTGGGACGCTTGTTCGGCTTGAACAGGGCGTAGTACAGCTCGTCGCGATGCGTGAAGCGGTTGAAGGCGTTGACCGATACCGCCGGCGCGATAAAGGTGGTGTTGATCGCCAGGATATCGGTCAGGATGGCAGTGAAGGCGTCGGTCAGGCCGGCGGTGTCATCAGCGGTGTAATATTTTCCGCCACCCTTGGTTGCTGCATTGTTGAGCAGGGTCTGGTCAGTATGGAAACCGATAGTGTAGGTAATGACATTCTGCGTGTCATACAGGGTGCTACAGTCCTTCTTGTACATGTACTCCGCCAGTTCGTCCAGGCAGTTACCGCTGCAGCTGGACCTGCCCGTGGCGGTAGAAAAGCCGGCCAGACCGGTAATGTAGGAGTCGGCACCGGTATCGCTGGTGGGCTCACCGTCGGTAAGGAGGATGACAAAGTTGCTCTGGCACTGGTACGCGACCGGACTTAGGTACTTGCTAGTATTGTCCGGGTCCAGCACGCCGGTGTGGTTGGTGCCCGGTTCCGAGTCATCGCCGTAGCGCACGGAATCGCCGCGGTAGAACAGGTAGGACTCATACAGGGTCTCGGCCAGCGGGGTGTTGCCCGAGGCCGTCATGTTGTTGACCGCCGTTTTGTAGTCGGCGCGGTTGGCGTCGGACAGCACCTGCATCGGCATGGAAAAATAACCGCCACTGGCGTCGCGGTCGAAGCGCATTACGGCGATATTGATATCGGAGATGCTGTCCATCAGGGTGGAAAACACCTCCTGCACGATCTCCAGGCGTGTCTTGGTAACGGTTACGCCCGGGCTTTCGCGCCAGTTGAGATAGTTGGCCGAATAAAAGGTATAGGTGTTGCCTGTGCCGGACCAGCTGATGGCTCCAGATGTATTGGAGCGATAGCCTGGATCGGCGTTGTTATCGGCATCCGAGTCCGCCGGGTAGAGATTGGTAGCGGTATCGCTCTTGCCGTGCACGCCCCAGTCGGCCTGGCATTCCACCAATTCAGTGTGATCATATTGACTCAGAGATTCCCATTCATCGGTGCCCGACTTGACGTTGTAGCGTGCGGCACGGCCGGTATAGTAACCGCTGTTGTCCAGACCGCTGGTGGCTGCGGCGCAGACGAAAGAGGTCTTTGCGATATACCGTGATGTATCGCAGTCCGGCGGTGTACCGCTGCTGCTCCAGTAGATGCGGTCTTCGTCGCAGTCGCCGGCATAGGTAGTGGCCGGGTCATAGGTGCCCGAGGTCATGGTGACGTCGGTATCCATACTGCCCGAGGTATCGATGATGAACACAATGTTCGGTTTGACGGCGGAAACGAGGTTGCCGCCGGTATATATCTCGGTGTCATCGGCAAGGGCGACCGTCGCAACGAAGAACAGCAGCGCAGAGAGGAGGATGGAGCCTAGCGATTGGGTCTTGGTGTTCATGATGCACTCCAGTTCATGCGTGTTCTGGATGTAGAAGTCATTTGTTGCCAGCGGCATCGGTATCCCAGCGGATACGGATCACCTTGCCTTTATCATGGATGACGGTTCCTGCTCCGCCGGAAACACCGCTGACATCCGCAGGGGCCACCGGCTTGTTGCGATAGAAAAAGCGCGTACTGGCATCAACTTCCAGTTTGAGCGGGCAGCGTTCACATTCTTCGATGAGTGCGTGGCCGCTGCCGCCAGGAACGATATAGATATCTATTTTTTTCGCTTCTTCGGCTTCCGCCTGATGCAGTATCTTGGGTGCCGCCGCAAACGCCGGAATAGCGAGAATGAAGGATGCCAGTGCCGTCAGTTTGATGAGATGGTTGACCATGATATTTCTCCGGGTTAGCTGCCCATTCCGGGTGCCGCACGTGCGAAGCCAAGGGTGTGAGTCGCTCTCGCGCCGGTAGCGACGATGTTGGCAGCCGAGATGACCTCGAACTTATGGCATACCAGCTCGCCGAACGAGGTGCCAGGACAGTTTCCTACGGCCTTGTATACCACTGTATTGGTACTACTGATGGAGGCCTCGCCAAGATGGTCGGCGGGGTCCAGCTCGGTGCTGCTGTAAGTGACCGCTGTGGTAGTGTCATCGATCCCTTTGCTCATGGATGTGACCATGGGGTCGTTGGCCTCCACGTAAAACGGATTGTCTACGGAGGTTCCCGCCACCAGGACCTTGTCAATGGATGTCTCCGCGGCCTGGAAAACAATCTGGCTGTGCTGGAAATTGTGCGCCATGCGTGTCTCCATGCCGGAGTTGGTCAATGCGGAGATGCCGATAATGGTCAAGACAATCAGCATGAGCAGGCTGACTATCAGTACGGCGCCCTGCTGCCGGTAACGCGAGGATGACAGTGATGTGTTGAGCATGAGTGGTACCTAGGGAGTAAAGTTGCGCAGCAGGATGGTGCGTGCATAGACACGGCGTACCAATTCATCGTTGATGGGGCCGAGTTGCGGGGCATTCAGCAATCGATAAACGTTGGTGTTGAGAATGTTGATATCGTCCACGGTACTCACCAGCAGGGCGATGCGGACACTGACAATATTGGTCCATGCGGTGACATTATCGGCAGAGACATATTGGTTGGCCACCTTGTCGGCATCGGTATCCTCACCATAAAGGATTTGCATATTCTCGATGCCATCGGCAAGCGGGCCAGCGTTGACGTTGCCATTGCCCAGACACATCAAGGTGGTGCCATCGACGTAATAACGATCAGTGGCGGTGCCGCCGGAGGCATTGCCCAGGCAGTCGGTAGTGGATTCGTAGGTGATTTCGATGACATCGCTGGCGGTACCGAGAGCCTGGGTAAAGCCAAGACCAGTATTTTCGCTTTCGTTATCCAGGGTATTGGCACTGACGATACCCTGAGGAGCATTGTAACCGGCCATGCCTATGTTGCGGCTCATGATGTCCAGGGCATATCGACCGTTTTCTTGCAGACGCGCCACTCCACTTTGTAAAGCATAGGAGGTGCGGCTGCTCATGAATATCTCGATTACCCCCATCAATAGGATGAGGCTGATTACCAGGGCTACCATGATTTCAATGATGGTGTACCCCGATTGTTGCCGGAGGTAATGACGGCGCTGCGGTGAGGTAAGGCCGTTCATGGTTGCACCGTTATGGTGATGGATTTGGTGACTATGTCGGCACCACCGCTCCGATCCGGATTCAATTCGGACCAGCTCAGGGTAACGGTGTGGGGCGAACTGTTCGTACAGGCATCGGCGTCAGTGGTCAGGGCGTCGAGGCAGGTGATGGTGGCAACAGCATTTGGAAACGCAGCTGCCACCCCACCGGCACGGCCGCCACCACCGATATTTTCGCCACAGAACCACACGTTGATATCGTAGGCGGCGAGTTGATCGGCCGTACAACTGGCGGCGGCAACATTGTTGGAGCCATCGTGGTATTCGGAGCAGTAGGGGTTGGGGAGTGCGGTGCAATCAATGGCGGTGGAGTTGACAGCGACGAAGTCGTTGTTGTCGACGGCATCCGGATTGGCGCGCATGCGCTCGATGATATCATTGATCGCCAGGGTGCCCTGTGTGTAGAAGGAGGCATTGTTGACGATGCGCAGACCACTCATTTGCAGGCCGGCGAGGCCGAGCAGGCCCACGGAAAGAACCAGAAGTGCTACCAGCACCTCAATGAGGGAGAGTCCGTGGCTGTATCTGATGCGAGTCATCGTACCCCCTGCTTTAGATACCACAATCGACGAAGGTCGAATCAGCGGCTGCGGTAACCCGTGGCCGTCCCGTGGCGCTGATGATGATGGCCCGGCCCTTGGCGAAGTCTTCGGCATCTGCCGTGCCACCGCTGGAGTTGCGGTCATCACACAGAATCAGGGCGCCAGCTACGGTGACATAGCCTTTGGGACCATAGGTAATGGTATTGGTATAGCTGGCGTCGCCGCGCAGGGTGTTGCCGCCAGCAAGAGCGCCGAAAATCTTCAGTTCTTCACCGTTATCCAGGCCGGCATTGCTATTGGTGTCGGCATAGACGATCCAGCCGTTCTCCCAGCCCGTTCCGCCGCCACAGGATGTGCCCGTGGAACTGCGACACAAAATCACATTCATATTGCGTTTGATGGCCTCATTACGGGCGTAATTGATGGCAGTAATGAACTCATTGGCCTGCGACGTCAAACGGTTGTTTTTGATGAGCTGATTGAAGTTGGGCACCGCCATGGCCATTACTACCGCCATCAGCACCAAGGCAAACATCAGCTCGATGATCGTAAATCCAGTGTGCGTTTTCATAATTATGTCTTGTAGGCAATGACGGTTGTATTGTCCAGTTGCACACGACAACCGGCAATATTTAGGGGATGAGTGGGATGGCGCAATGGGCACGCAGGGCGGATTGGCCAATAGCCCCTTGGAGGCGACGCTCTCGTGATATGGTGCTCCCATGACCATGAATATATGTGTGATCGGCGGTGGGGTGGTCGGACTGTTGTCGGCCAAGGAATTGACTGCAAGCGGTGCACGGGTGCGCCTGTTCGAGATGACATCGGTCGGCCGGGCCTCGTCCTGGGCGGGGGGGGGGATTCTGTCGCCGTTGTACCCCTGGCGTTATCCCGACGCGGTGACCGAATTGGCTCGCTGGAGTCAGGGGGTATATCCGGAGCTGTCGGCGCGATTGCGTGATGCGGGCGGGGTGGACCCGGAGTGGACGCGGAGCGGCATGCTGATGCTCGATACGGCGGATCAGGCCATGGCGCAGGTATGGGCCGAGCGGTTCGGCTACCGGCTGGATACCCTGGCGGGGGAGGCACTGCTGGCGTGCGAGCCGGCACTGGGGGGCAGCGAAGGGGCGGCCCTGTGGATGCCGGACGTGGCGCAGGTGCGCAATCCACGGCTGGTGCAGGCGGCTCACCACTCCCTGCTACGGCAGGGAGCGGTGATCGAGGAGCAATGCGAGGTCACCGAGCTGCGGGTGCGCGGCGGTCTGGTTGCCGGGGTGCGCACGGCGGGGGGGGAATTTGCGGCCGATGCGGTGATCATCGCGGCGGGGGCCTGGAGCGGACGCCTGCTGGAGGGGCTCGGGATCCGGCCCGATATCCGCCCGGTACGCGGGCAGATGCTGTTGTTCAAGGGGGCGCCCGGCGTGGTGTCGCGCATCATTCTGGGAAAGCGGCACTATGTCATTCCGCGCCGCGACGGGCGGGTGCTGGTGGGGAGTACCATGGAGGAGGTGGGTTTTGACACCGGTACTACGGCAGCGGCGCGGGACGAACTGCTGGAGGCGGCCTTCCGGCTGGTGCCGGCGCTGCGCAATTTCGAGCTGGAGCGGCACTGGGCGGGCCTGCGGCCCGGTTCGCCCTGCGGCGTACCTTATATAAGTGAGCATCCCCAGCTGGCCGGGCTCTTCATCAACAGCGGCCATTTCCGCAACGGTGTGGTGATGGCTCCGGCTTCGGCCCGGTTGCTGGCGGACCTGGTGCTCGGACGTACGCCCGTCCTCGATCCGGCGCCCTATGCGCTGTGAAGAGAGTCGTACCTGGCCGGCTAGGACGCGGGCCACAGCGGGTTCTATCAATAACGAGATATGGCATACCAAGGGTATGGTTTTTAAGATGCACGGGCCTGGGCGGTATCTAGACTTGGTCTTAACCCATCGCTATACTCGGGAACATGCAACAAGCCACAGAAAAGCAATGTCTTGATCGTCACGAGGTTATCGACCTGCTGCACCGGCATGGCGTAACCCCGACGCAGCAGCGCGTGGAGATCGGCCAGATGCTGTTCGCCCGGCCGCAGCACCTCTCCGCGGATCAGCTGCTGGCCCAGGTCAACAGCGAAGGGCACCATGTCTCCAAGGCGACGGTGTACAACACCCTCAACCTGTTCGCCCGCAAGGGTCTGGTACGAGAGGTGATCGTCGACCCCACCAAGGTGTTCTACGACTCCACCACCTCGCAGCACTACCATTTCTTCAATATCGATACCGGTGAACTGACCGACGTACCGCTGCCCACACTGACCATGGAGCAGCTGCCGCCGCTGCCGCCCGGCACCGTGGCAGCCGGGGTCGATGTGATCATTCGGCTGCGCTCCGCAGACTGACCCGTCCTGTCCGAGGGGCGCGCACCTCTGCACCGGCGCGCTCCGTATCCGTTCCACGCGCGCCCGACCGGGCGGGTTTATTCCCTGTTCTTTCTTTGACCCGGGTCGGGTTTTCAGTATACTTGCGCCCTCCGCAAGTCAGCGCTGACCGCGCCGTTGTAGCTCAGTTGGTAGAGCAACTGATTCGTAATCAGTAGGTCGGAGGTTCGACTCCTCTCAACGGCACCATTCCTGCGACCCAGTGGCGTCGCGTCTCATGTTAATCTTGCCTGCTCCCGACCCTGCATGTTCGCGGAGTCTGGTTCAGGGATGATCCTTGTTACTCCCCGTGTGCCGACCTGGTGGAGCTGTGGTTGGCATTCGGTAATGAGGCGGTACTACCTATGGCAAATCCCGGCGCTGAGCCTTTCGCCCTCGAGACCGGCGAAGCGATGATCGATTCCCTGTTGTCTTCCGATGTGTCTCTGGGGCAGATCGTCAAACCCTTTATCCTCGAGTGCACTCCCGATACCCCGTTGCACGAGGCGGCGCAACGCATGTACGAGGCGCGGGTCAGTTCCATTCTGGTGGTGGACGGTGACACCGCATTGGGGATCTGGACCGAGCGCGATGCGCTGGCGGTGGATTTTAACAGTCCGGCCGCCTTTGCCCGGCCGGTACGCGAGGTCATGAGCGCGCCGGTACGGACGGTACCGGCTGAACTGACCCTGCAGGCGCTGGCGGTGAAGTTTCGCGAAGAGCATGTGCGCCATTACCTGGTGGTGAATGCCGCGGGCCGGCGCTGCGGCGTGGTGTCGCAGACCGATGTGGTGCTGAATCAGGGGATCGAGCATTACCTGCGGCTGCGCAGTGTCGACTCGGTGGTGCGTGGCCGTCTGCAGGTGCTGGCGGAGACGGCCACCCTGGCCCAGGTGGGAATGCTGATGTGTCAGGCGGCGGTCGATGCGGTGGTGGTGAGTTATGCCGACGGCAGCTGGGGCATCTTGACCGAGCGCGATGTGGTGCGCCTGGTGGCGCGGCAGTGCAGCAATGAGGCAATCGGGCCGCTGGCCAGCCGGCCGTTGCTGACGGTGGATCAGCGCACCAGCCTGTACCGGGTGCGCACCCTGTTGACCGAAAGCAAGCTGCGCCATATCGGCGTGGTGCGTGAAGACGGCATGCTGGCCGATGTGGTGAGTTTCAGCGATATCCTCAGCGGGATGGAGCTGGTGTACGTGCAGGAACTGCAGCACGCCCTGCGTGAGCGTGACGAGGCGCTCAACATCTCGCAACGCAATTTGCACCTGGCGGAGAAGGTCATCGAGAGCTCTCTCGAAGGCATCATGATCACCGATGACAAGTCGATCATCGTATCGGTCAATCCCGCCTTCACCCGCCTTACCGGCTACAGTGCCGAGGAGGTGGTCGGCAAGACGCCTGCCGTGCTCAACTCCGGCCGGCACGACAAGACCTTCTACGACGCGATGTGGCGCCGCCTGCGTGAACATGGCCACTGGCAGGGCGAGGTATGGAACCGGCGCAAGAGCGGCGAGCTCTATCCGGAGTTGCTGACCATCGCGGCCATCACCGATCGGGACGGCCAGCTGACCCATTATGCGGCGCTGTTCAGCGACATCACCGAGCTGAAGGAAAGCGAGGAGCGTATCCGCCACCTCGCCTATTACGATGCGCTCACCGGGCTGCCCAACCGCCGCCTGCTGGACGACCGTCTGCGCGTGGCCCTGGCCCATGCCCACCGCAACCAGCGCCAGCTGGCGGTGCTGTTCATCGACCTCGATCGCTTCAAGCGCATCAACGACACCCTCGGGCACGAGATCGGCGACCGCCTGCTGGTGGCGATCGCCCAGCGTCTGCGCGATATCGTGCGTGAGGATGACACGGTGGCGCGCATGGGCGGTGACGAGTTTGTCGCTGTCCTGAGCGATATCGAAAATCCGGATCATGCCGTGCAGATTGCGCGGCGACTGATCGATGCGCTGAAACAGCCGGTATATGTCGGTTCGCACGAGCTGGTGGTGACCACCAGCATCGGTGTCAGCATCTACCCGGACGACGGCGAGTCGGCCGCGGGCCTGGTGAAGAATGCCGATATTGCCATGTATCGGGCCAAGGATACGGGGCGCAACAGTTTCCAGCTCTATGCGCCGGCGATGAATGCGCGCACGCTCGAGCATCTGGCGCTGGAGAGCGCGCTGCACCGGGCGCTGGAGCGCAATGAATTCGAGCTGTACTACCAGCCGCTGTACGAGGCTGGGCAGTGCCGCATGGTGGCCGCGGAGGCCCTGTTGCGCTGGCGCCATCCGGACCTCGGCCTGGTGCCTCCCGCCGATTTCATCCCGCTGGCGGAAGAGACCGGCCTGATCCTGCCCATCGGCGCCTGGGTGTTGCGCGATGCCTGCCGTCAGCTCGCCCTGTGGCGGCAGCAGGGACACGAGGAACTGCACGTGTCGGTCAATATCTCCGCGCGCCAGTTTCACCAGCCGGACTTCATCGCCCAGGCCGCGCACATCGTGCAGGAGGCCGGTCTCAGCCCGCGCCAGCTCACCCTGGAGCTGACCGAGAGCATGCTGATGGACGATGCGCTGGAGACCAGCCGGATGCTGGCGCAGTTGCATGAGCTCGGCTTTGGCATCGCCATGGATGATTTCGGAACCGGCTACTCCTCGCTCAGTTATCTCAAGCGCTTCCCGCTGAGCGAACTGAAGATCGACCGCGTGTTCATCCGTGACATCGAACGCAGCACGGAGGATGCCGCGATTGTGTCGGCCACCATCGGTCTGGCCCACAGTCTGGGTCTGCGTGTGGTGGCCGAGGGCGTAGAGACGGCACAGCAGCTGGCCTTCCTGCAGCAGCAGGGCTGCGACATTCTGCAGGGCTTCCACTTCAGTCCGCCGCTGACGGTGGCGGAACTGGAAAAGCTGCTGTGAACAGCCAGTCGCGATTCAAGCTTGAAACTTGACAGCGTCGAGACCGCGCGCAGCCGGTTTGAATTTTGATCAGATGAGGATCCGCAGCGACAGGTCCACCGCCTGCACGTGCTTGGTGATGGCGCCGATGGAGATGTAGTCGACGCCGGTATCGGCGATGGCGCGGATGTTGTCCAGGGTGATGCCGCCCGAGGCCTCGAGTTTGGCCTGGCCGGCGGTGATCGCCACAGCCTGGCGCAGCAGCTCCGGTGCCATGTTGTCGAGCAGCACGATGTCGGCACCGGCAGCCAGGGCCTCGCGCAACTGCGGCAAGTCCTCCACCTCCACTTCCACCGCAATGCCATGCGGCGCGTGATGGCGTGCCTGGTCCACGGCGCGGCTGATCGAGCCGGCGGCGGCGATGTGGTTTTCCTTGATCAGCACCCCGTCATACAGGCCCATGCGGTGGTTGCGGCCGCCGGCGCAGCGCACGGCGTATTTCTGCGCCTGGCGCAGGCCGGGAATCGTCTTGCGCGTGTCGAGCAGCTGCACCCCGCTGTCGCCCAGGGCGTCCACATAACGCCGCGCCGCGGTGGCGGTAGCGGAGAGCGTCTGCAGGAAGTTGAGGGCGGTGCGCTCGCCGGTGAGCAGCACCCGCGCCGGGCCGTAGACCACGCAGAGGATCTGGTTGGGCTCCACCGCATCGCCATCGGCCACGCGCCAGTCGATGCGCACCGTCTCGTCCAGCAACAGGAAGGCCTGTTCGAACCAGGCCTGGCCGCACAGCACGGCGTGCTCGCGGCTGATCACCGAGGCCTCGGCCTGGCGCTCGGCCTCGATGAGGGCGGCGGTGATGTCGCCGCCGCCCACGTCTTCCTGCAGGGCGCGACGCACATCGGTGCGTACGGCGTCGATGGCGATGTCGTTGCTTGGCATGTTTTCTTTGCCCGGATAGGGCGGGCCGTGCCCGCCGCACGCAGGCGCCCGCGGGGCGCCCTATGGTTGCCCGCTGTCTCAGCTAACTGCCAGCAGCTCCACGTCGAAGATCAGCGTGGCGTTGGGCGGGATCACGCCGCCGGCGCCGCGCGCGCCGTAGCCGAGATTGGCGGGGATGGTGAGCTTGCGCGTGCCGCCGATCTTCATGCCGGCCACGCCCTCGTCCCAGCCGCGGATCACCTGGCCGGCGCCCAGCTTGAAGCGGAACGGGTCGTTGCGGTCCTTGCTGGAGTCGAACTTCTGGCCGTTTTCCAGCCAGCCGGTGTAGTGCACGGTGACCATCTGGCCGGCCTGGGCCGTCTCGCCGTTGCCTTCCACCAGGTCTTCGTACTTCAGTCCGGAATCGGTGATCTTTGCGGTCATGGGAGAGCTCTCATGGTTGGGAATGGAAAGGCGTGATTGTACCTGTAATGCAAGGGCCAGGGGCTAGGGAAGATGCGCGTTGTACCCGTGAATATTTGAACCGTGCGCGTAGCGCACTCATTCACCAGACCCTGGCCCCTAGTCCCCAGTCCCTTTCTTGAAATAGTCGTCCTTCAGTTTCTTTGCCAGGCCGGCCAGCAGCACCAGGGCCAGCAGGTTGGGCAGGGCCATCAGCAGGTTGGTGATATCGGCGATGTTCCACACCAGCTCCAGTGGCACCGCCGCGCCCACCACCACCAGCAGGGTGAACACCACGCGGTAGGGCATCACGGCCTTTTCGCCGAACAGGAAATAGGCGGAACGGTCGCCGTAGTAGGACCAGGCGATGATGGTGGAAAAGGCGAACAGGGCGAGGCCGAGGCCGACGACGATGGCGCCGCCGGCGCCGAGGGACTCGCTGAAGGCGAAGGCGGTGAAGGCGGCGCCCTTCATCTCCTCCGGCCGCACCTCCCAGGCGCCGCTGACCACGATCACCAGGCCGGTCATGGTGCAGATCACCAGGGTGTCGATGAACGGCTCCAGCATCGCCACCAGGCCCTCGCGCACCGGCTCGTTGGTCCTGGCCGCGGCATGGGCCATGGGTGAGGAGCCGAGGCCGGCCTCGTTGGAGAACAGGCCGCGCGCCACGCCCCAGCGGATCGCCTCGCCCACCGCGGCGCCGCCCACCGCCCAGGGGTTGAGGGCGTGATTGAGGATGGTGGCGAAGGCGGCGGGGATGTCGGCGAGGTGGTTGAACAGCACGATGAGGGCGGCGGAGACGTACAGCAGGGCCATGAACGGCACCAGGGTGCCGGCGACGCGGGCAATGCGCTTGACGCCGCCGAGGATCACCAGGCCCACCAGGATGGCCATGATCACGCCCACCAGCCAGGCATCCTGTTTCAGTTCCGGCCAGATGAAGGCGATGCCGTCGACCACCGAGTTGGCCTGCACCATGTTGCCGATGCCGAAGGAGGCGATGAGGGCGAAGGCGGCGAACAGTACCGCCATGCGCCTCATCTTCAGGCCGTGCAGCAGGGTGTACATGGGGCCGCCGGCCACGCTGCCGTCGGGGGCCACCTCGCGGAATTTCAGCGCCAGGGTGCATTCGGTGAACTTGGTCGCCATGCCGAAGAAGGCAGTCATCCACATCCAGAACAGGGCGCCGGGACCGCCCAGGGTGATGGCGGTGGCGACGCCGGCGATGTTGCCGGTGCCGACGGTGGCGGAGAGGGCGGTGGCGAGGGCCTGGAAGTGCGACACCTCGCCCTGGTGGTTCGGGTCGTTGTAGCGGCCGCCGAGGATGTGGGTGGCGTGGCGGAAGCCGCGCAGCTGGATTAGCCCCAAGCGCAGGGTGAGGTAGAGGCCGATGCCGAGCAGCAGCGCGAGGGTGAGGGGATTACCCCACAGCAGGCCGGCGATCTGGCCGGTGAGGGCGGTCAGCCAATCAATGGATGGTTGCATGGTGGTTGTCGTTTGTTGTTGTACTCATGGGCAAAGCAGCATATCCGATTTCGTGCCACGCAGCAGGCCGGCGCTGGTGCTGCCGAGCAGGATGCCGGCGGCGTGGGAATAGCCGCGAGTGCCGCCTGCCACCAGGTCGGCGCCCAGGCCGGCAGCGAAGCTGGTGATCTCGGCGGCCGGATGACCGAGGCGCAGGTGCAGGCGCACACGCGCTGCCTCCACCCCGGCCCGTTCCAGCAAGGCGTGCAGGGGCGCCTGTGCCGCCTGCTCCAGGATATGCGGGGCATTTTCGGGCACGTGTTCCGCGTGGGTGGGCTGGCGATAGGTGTACCAGTGATGGTGCACGTGCAGCAGGTGCAGCTCTGCCTGCGGCGCCAGCTGTGCCGCGGCCGCCAGGGCGCGCGCCGAATAGGGCGAAAAATCCGTGGCGATCACCACGCGGCGGTAGGCCTCCTGCGGCGGCTGGCGCACCGCCAGCACCGGTTGCCGGGCGCGGTGCAGCACACGCTCTGCCGTGCTGCCGATGAGGCCGTCCATCCAGCGATTGGCGCCGTGCATGCCAAGCACGATCAGCTGGGCCTCGGCCGCGCTATCAGTGATCAGCGCACTGGCGCGTCCCCGGCGTATGGCGGTATGCACCGGCGGGGCGTGGCGGCACAGACGGTCGATACGTTCGCGGAGCAGATCCTGCAGCCCGCTGACATCGCTTTCGGGCAAGGCGAGTTCCCGCGGCAGCCAGGCCTGCTCGCGCTCCTCCGACAACGCCACCACGTGCAGCACGGTAAGTGCGGCGCCGTGTTCGGCCGCGAGCTGACAGGCGCGCTGCAGGGCATGGTCGCCGCCATCGGAAAAGTCGGTCGCGGCGAGGAGCGTGGTCAAGGGCATGCGGGGCCTCGTGGCTGATGGTTGGTAGCGTGGACTATACCAGCCAACACATGACGGCGATCACGGTGCTGCGGGCAGCGGCCGCAGGGCGCGGCGTGTGCACAGGGGCGTGTCGTATCGCCGCCGGGACGCGGCCACCGCGCGGTGCTTTCGTTATATGCTATGTCCGAAGTCCGCTCATCCTGAGCGGCGCACCAGCCGAATCTGACGCCCCATCTTGGAACTGACCAATTACATCATCCTCGCCATCGGCGCCCTGCTGCTGGTGAGCGTCTACGCCAGCCTGCTGTCGGCGCGGGTCGGCATGCCCCTGCTGCTGGTGTTCCTCGGCCTGGGCATGCTGATGGGCGAACAGGGGCCGGGTGGCGTCAAGTACGACGACGTGCAGAGCGCCCATCTCATCGGCAGCCTGGCGCTGGCGGTGATCCTGTTCGACGGCGGCATGCGCACCGAGGTCACCACCTTTCGCGTCGGCCTGCGCCCGGCCATGCTGCTGTCCACCCTTGGCGTGCTGGTGTCGTCGCTGGTCACCGGCTGGGCCGCAATGTGGGTGTTCGACCTGCACTGGATGGAGGGCATGCTGATCGGCGCCATCGTCGGCTCCACCGACGCGGCGGCGGTATTTGCCCTGTTGCGCAATCAGGGCATCGAACTGAAGCAGCGCGTCGGCGCCACCCTGGAGATCGAGTCGGGCAGCAACGACCCGATGGCGATCTTTCTCACCATCGTCCTGGTGGAGGCGCTGGCCACGGGACGGAGTGTGCTGGAGTGGCACTGGCTGCTGGAATTCGTCAAGCAGATGGGCATGGGCGGTCTGGCCGGTGTCGGTGGCGGCTGGCTGCTGGTGAAGATGGTCAACCGCATCCGCCTGACGCCGGGCCTGTATCCGCTGCTGGTGCTGGCCGCGGCGCTGGCGCTGTTCGGCGCCGTGTCCAGCATCGGCGGCAGCGGCTTCCTCGCCGTGTATCTCGCCGGTCTGGTGGTGGGTAACAGGCCCTTGCAGGCCGGTCACAATATCCTGCGCTTTCACGACGGCATGGCCTGGCTGGCGCAGATCGGCCTGTTCCTGGTGCTGGGCCTGCTGGTGCAGCCGTCGGCACTGCTGGACCATGCCGGCCAGGCGCTGTTCGTCGCCGCGATTCTGATGTTCGTGGCGCGGCCGCTGGCGGTGGCGCTGTGCCTCAAGCCGTTCCATCTGCCCGGGCGCGAGCAGCTGTTCATCGCCTGGGTGGGGCTGCGCGGCGCGGTGCCCATCGTGCTGGCGCTGTTCCCGCTGCTGGCGGGGCTGGAACACGCGCGCGAATTTTTCAATACCGCGTTCTTCGTGGTGCTGGTGTCGCTCACCGTGCAGGGCTGGTCGGTGGCGCCGCTGGCGCGCAAGCTGGGGCTGAACGTGCCGCAGGAGGCCGTCGGCCTGCATCGTGTCGGCCTGGACATCCCGGGGCAGCCGGATTTCGAGCTGGCGGTGTATGAAATCGCGGCGCGCACGCCCATCGCCGGTCGTCCGTTAGCGGCAGTGACGCTGCCGCCGGGCTGCCGGCTGGCCGGTCTGGTACACGATGGCGAGCCGCAGGACCTGCGCCAGGTGGAGAACTTTCGCGTCGGCGATTTTGTCTACGTGCTGGCCTTCCGTCAGGCGCTGCCGCAGCTGGAACGGATGTTCGTGCCCAGCAGCACGCAGGCGGAAACGGCCAAACGGCAGTTCTTCGGCGAGTTCGTGCTCAAGGGCGATGCCCGGCTGGAGGACATGGCCCTGGTCTATGGCATCAGCGTGCCGCCGGAATACAGCGGCAAGTCCCTGGCGCAGCTGTTCGGCGAACACTTCCACGGCCGCCAGGTGCCGGGCGATCGCCTGCCGCTCGGCAGCATCGAGCTGGTGATCAAGGAGATGCAGGGCGAGCAGGTGGTGAGCGTCGGCGTCAAGCTGCCGCACTGAGCGGGATCAGGACATGCTGCGACTGTTGCAGGACTTGTTGAGCGCCATGCGCGAGAGCGCGCTGACCCTGGCCCCGCTGGCGCTGGTGTTGCTCGGCTTTGCCCTGGCCCTGGGCGCGGCTCTGCCGCCATTGGGCGATCTGCTGACCGGCGGCCTGGTGCTGGTGGTAGGCCTCGCCCTGGTGGTGAAGGGGCTGGAGTTCACCCTGTTTCCCCTGGCCGAGGGCATCGCCCATGACTTCGTCAGCAAGGGTAGCCTGCGCTGGCTGCTGCTGTTTGCGCTGACCCTGGGCTTCAGCGCCACCGTGGCGGAGCCGGCGCTGGCGGCGGTGGCGGTGCAGACGGCGCAGGCCGCCGTGGCGGGGGGGCACATCGACGCCGCGGATGCCGTGGCCTTTGCATGGGGCCTGCGGCTCGCCACGGCGCTTGGCATTGCGCTGTCCGTCGTCCTGGGCATCGTTCGCATCCTGCGTGGCTGGCCGCTGCCGCTGCTGCTGCTGGCCTTGCTGCTCCCGTTGCTGCTGCTGATCCTGGTGGCGCCGCCGCTGATGACCTCCCTCGCCTTCGATATGGGCATCTCGGCCATGTCCACGCTGGCCGTGCCGGTGGTGGTGGCGCTGGGGATCGGTCTCGCCGCCAGTCTGGCGCAGCGCTCTTCCCTGATCGATGGCTTCGGCATGGTGGCGCCGGCGCTGTTGCTGCCGCCGCTGTGCGTCCTGCTGTGGGGCTGGTTGCGATGATGGTGCAGGCCGGGGAGGCGCTGCTGGCCGTCATCAGCGATCTGCTGCCCATCGTCCTGGTGCTGGCGGCATTTCAAGGCCTGGTGCTGCGCCGGCCGCTGCGCCGTCCCTCTCAGGTCGTCATCGGCCTGAGCCTGCTGATCGTCGGTCTGGCACTGGTCCTGTATGGGCTGGAGTACACCGTATTTCCGCTCGGGCGCGAGGTGGCCGGCACCCTGGCGGCGGCCGCAGTAGACGCGACGGCGGCGAGCCTGTTGCAGCTCTATCTGTTCCTGGGCGCGCTGGGTTTTGCGGCGGCACTGGCCGAGCCGGTGCTGACCACGGTGGCGCACCGCGCCGCGCAGTTGTCGGGTGGCGCCATCCAGCCCTGGGGACTGCGCCTGGCGGTGGCGATGGGGATCGGCCTCGGGGCCTGTCTCGGCCTGTTGCGCATGATGCTGGGCGTGCCGCTGTTTCCGCTGCTGGCCGTGTTGTTCGTCGTGCTGTATCTGCAGGCGCGCGTGACGCCGCGCCTGGTGGTGAATCTGGCGCTGGATACCGGGGTAGTGACCATTTCCACGGTCACGGCGCCCCTGCTGGTGGCGGTGGGCATCGGTGTGGCGCTGCAGCTGGACGGGGGCAGTGCCGCCGATGGCTTCGGCCTGCTGGCCGTCACCGCGGTGGGGCCGGCGCTGACGGTCATGGGCTACGCCCAGTTGGCGGTGTGGCGTGGCAAGGCGTGATGGACGTTTTCTGACGAGGAGGTGGGATCATGCATTTCAAGCTGTTGATAGCCCTGGTGGAGGATGACAAGACCGATGCCGTGCTGAAGGCGGCGCGCGAGGCCGGCGCCACCGGCGCCACCGTGGTCAGCCAGGCGCGCGGCGAAGGTCTGCGCCAGGCCAAGACCTTTTTCGGCCTGTCCGTGGAGACGCAGCGCGACATGGTATTGTTCCTGGTGGAGGAGCATCTGGCGCGCAAGATACTGGAGAAGATCGCCGAGGTCGGCCAGTTCGACGATACGCCGGGTACCGGCATCGCCTTCCAGATTGACGTCGAAGATGCCGTGGGCGTGGCGCAGCAGGTGCGCAGGCTGACCCCGGTGGTGGAGGAGCAGCTATGAGCGAACGCAATGTGGTGCGGGTGCGCGATGTGATGAACACCCGCTTCGATACCGTCGACGGCATGGCCACGGTGAGCGAGGCCCTGGCGCTGATGTGCAAGATCGAGGCGGAGTGCCTGATCGTCGAGAAGCGTCATGACGATGACGAGTACGGCATGCTGCTGGTGTCCGACATCGCCCGCCACGTGCTGGGCAAGGACCGCGCACCGGAGCGGGTCAATGTCTACGAGATCACCGCCAAGCCGGTGATCGCCGTCGACCCGCAGATGGACATCCGCTACTGCGCGCGGCTGTTCACCCGCTTCGACCTGAGCCGGGCGCCGGTGATCGAAAACGGCAAGGTAGTGGGCGTGGTCAGCTTCACTAATCTGGTGTTCGGCGGGCTATGCCGGTTCTGACGCCGCTGGCGGGCGATCTGCACCACCGTCTGGCGGAGACCCCGGGCGCCAGCCTGGTGCTGTTCACCGGGCCGGCCTGCGGTGCCTGCCAGCGCCTGAAGCAGATATTGCGCGAGCAGCGTGAGCTATTCGCCGACGTCCATCTGTTCGAGGTGGATGCCGGGCGCGACATGGCGCTGACGCACGAGTTCGGCGTGTTCCACCTGCCGGCGATGTTCCTGTTCCGCGACGGCGAGTATCACTGCGCGCTGCACAGCGAGGCGCAGCCGCAGCGGCTGCGCGCGGCCATCGATGCGGCCCTGGCACGGCCGGCCGAGGAGGCGCCGTGAGCCTGCGCGTCGATACGAATACCGGCCTGATCGCACCGGCGCGCCAGGTGCCGTCGCCCAACTGCGACGCGCGGCCAGACGGCGCACAGGCGGATCTCATCGTCATCCACGGCATCTCCCTGCCGCCGGGCGAATTCGGCGGGCCGTGGATCGACGCCCTGTTCACCAACACCCTCGACCCGGTGGCCCATCCCTATTTCCAGGCGATCCACCCGCTGCGCGTATCGTCGCACCTGCTGATCCGCCGCGACGGCGAGCTGGTGCAGTACGTGCCGCTGCACCGCCGCGCCTGGCATGCCGGCGCCTCCTCTTTCTGCGGCCGCGAGCGCTGCAACGACTTTTCCATCGGCATCGAGCTGGAGGGCAGCGACGATCAGCCCTATGCGCCGACGCAGTATCAGGTGCTGGGCGCGGTGATCGCCGCCCTGCGCAGCGCCTATCCGTCACTGGCGGCTGGGCAGATCGCCGGCCACAGCGACATCGCGCCGGGACGCAAGACCGACCCCGGTCCCTGTTTCAATTGGCCGCATCTGTATGCCCTGCTGGACGCGGAACAGAAAACCCGGCTGGTATGAGCGCCCGCACGGCGCGAGTGATAACGGACGAAGGAGTCATCCATGCAACGGTTCAACAACATTCTGTGCGTGATTGCGGCCGAGGCGGAGCAGCGCTGGGTGCTGGAGCGTGCGGTGACGCTGGCACAAACCCAGCAGGCGCGGCTGACCGTGCTCACGGTGCTGGAGCCGGTGCCGCCGGTGGCGGGCATCGTGCCGCAGAGCGTGGAGCAGACGCTGCAGCAGCGTTTCATCGACCATGTCGCGGCCCAGCTGCGGGATATCCCCGGCGCCATGGCGCCGCAGGTGAAGGTGGTGTTCGGCCGCGGCTATCTGGCGGTGATCCGCGAGGTGCTGCGCCATGGCTATGACCTGGTGCTCAAGCCGGCCCGGGCCGATGCCGACCTGCGCAGTGTGCTGTTCGGCAGCGATGACATGCACCTGCTGCGCAAGTGCCCGGTGCCGGTGTGGCTGCTGAAGGAAGGCGGCGCCGTGCCGTACCGGCGCATCCTGGCGGCGGTGGATTTCGACCCGGCGGCGGCGGCCGAGGCGACGGAGTTCAACCGCCGCATCATCGAGCTGGCCGCGGCCCTGGCCCTGGCGGAGTCCGCCGAACTGCACGTGGCGCATGTGTGGGAGGCGGCGGCGGAGAACACGCTGCGCCTGTGGGTGCCCGGTACCGGCGAGGCGCAGGTGGCTGCCTACGTGGCCGAGGAGCGGCAGCGCCACGAGCGCTGGCTGCAGGAGCTGATGGCGGCAGCGGCCGCGGTGTGGCTGGGGCAGGAGACCCTGGATTACCTCAAGCCGCAACTGCATCTGCCGCGCGGCAATGCGGGCAAGGAGGTGCCGGCACTGGCGCACGCGCTGCAGGCCGACCTTGTCGTCATGGGCACGCTGGGGCGCAGCGGCATCCCCGGCCTGCTCATCGGCAACACGGCGGAGACGATACTGCACAAGGTCGAGTGCGCCGTCTTGGCCCTCAAGCCGGCGGGCTTTGTCTCGCCGGTGACTCTGCAATGATGGCTTGCAACTGGCGGCCTGAAACTCGAAACTAGGACCATGGCTCTGCTCGCGATACTGCTCGGCATCTTTTTCGAACGCTTCCTCGGCTCGCTGGAGGAGATGCGCCGTTTCGGCTGGCTCGACCTGCTGGCGCAGCAGGTCCGGCGCCAGCCCTGGGCGGATGGCCCGGCCGGCGTGGCGGCGGTGGTGTTGACCCCGGTGCTGGCGGTGCTGCTGCTCGGCGCCCTGTTCCACGCCATCGGCTGGCCGCTGTTTTTCCTGTTTGCGGTGCTGGTATTGCTGTATTGCTTCGGGCCGCGCGACCTGGAAGCGGAGGTGGAGGCCTTTCTCGATGCCCGCGAGCGTGGCGATGAGGAGTCCGCCATGCTGTATGCCGGCGATCTGCTCGGCACGACGGCGGTGGCGGGCCCGCGTCAGCTGACCCGCGCCATGCTGGAGACCATGCTGGCGGAGGCCAACGAGCGTTTCTTCGCCGTGGTGTTCTGGTTCATCGTGCTGGGGCCGGTGGGGGCCGCGCTGTATCGCGTGTCTGCCCTGCTGCAACGCCGTGCGGCGGGGGAGCAGTCCGGCTACGCAGCGGCTCTGCGGCGCCTGCACCATATCCTGGCCTGGCTGCCGGCCCGTCTCACCGCCCTGGGTTACGCCCTCAGCGGCAGTTTTGTCGATGCCATGCACTATTGGCGCGAAGAGGCGCCCAAGTGGCTGGAAGACAGCCGTTTCATCCTGGTTGCCAGCGGTTTCGGCGCCTTGCGCTACCAGCCGGCCGAAGACGATGAGTCGCTGGACCTGAAGGAAGAGGACAGCTACGTACGTGAGGCACTGGCCCTGATTCGCCGCGCCGCCCTGGTGTGGCTGGTGCTGCTGGCCGTGTTTATCCTCGCCGGCTGGGCCAGCTGATCGGCCGTCCGCCCGCTGCCGGCGCACCCGCAGCCCTTATCCCCAACGCCCCCGTTCCCCCCCGCGCTGGTTCCGGTATGATTGCCGGCAGGTAATCATTGAGGAGATTTCAGCGTGACTCGTGTGGCAGCCGTTCAGATGGCCTCCGGCCCCAATATCAGCGCCAATCTTGCCGAGGCCGAACGCCTCATCGCCAAGGCCGCCGCGGCCGGCGCCCGTCTGGTGGTCTTGCCGGAAAACTTCGCCCTGATGTGCATGCACGAGTTCGACAAGGTGAAGGTGCGTGAGACCGAGGGCAAGGGGCAGATCCAGGATTTCCTGGCCCGTACGGCGGCGCGCTACGGCATCTGGCTGGTGGGCGGCACGGTGCCGCTGGTGGCGGAGGACTCCAACAAGGTGCGCGCCGCCTGTCTGCTGTTCGATGACAAGGGGCAGCGTGTCGCCCGCTACGACAAGGTGCACCTGTTCGATGTGCATCTGGAGGAGAGCAACGAAGACTATGCCGAGTCGCGCACCATCGAGCCGGGCAACAGCGTGGTGGTGGTGGACACGCCCTTCGGCCGCCTCGGCCTGGCGGTGTGCTACGACCTGCGCTTCCCCGAGCTGTTTCGGCGCATGGTGCAGGAGAACGTCGAGATCATCGCCCTGCCGTCCGCCTTTACCGCCATTACCGGCAAGGCGCACTGGGAGGCGCTGATCCGCGCCCGCGCCATCGAGAATCTCAGTTACGTCATCGCCTCGGCCCAGGGCGGCTATCATGCCAATGGCCGCGAGACCCACGGCGACTCGATGATCGTCGATCCCTGGGGCGTGGTGATGGACCGTCTGCCGCGCGGCTCCGGCTTCGTCATGGCCGATGTCGAACGCTCGCGCCTTGCCGCCATCCGCCGCAACTTCCCGGCGCTGGAGCATCGCCGTCTGCCCTGCACCCTGCCCTGACCCCATGCCCCGGGGCGGTTAAGCGCCGCGCATTCATCCTGTGGGCAGGTACGAGGGACAGGGTGCGGGATACGCGGCAAGCGTGTGCGGTGCATACGCTGGTTTGCATTTCAAACGCCACTCGTGCAGGTAGTTCATTCCCGCGTACCTTGTCCCGCGCATCTCGTGCCTGTGGCCTCATAGTTGCAGACGCGTGGTGACCTCCAGCTCCACCTCCCGTCTCCAGCGCTCGCTCAACAGCTGTTTCAATGCCTCCAGGTCGTCGAGGCCGACGGGCTGGCGGGAGCTGACGTCGGCGCGCAGCATCACCCGGCCGCGCTGGATCGTCACCTGCAGCTGTTTCAGGTGCAGCTGCTTGCCGCTGATCTCGAAGACCGTGGTTCCGGCATCGCGCTCGATGCTCCAGTAGGTGTAGATGTTGTAGAACGAGATGGAGAGTGGAACGCTGATTACGGCGAGCAGCAGCAGGGATATGACGAGGCCGCGCCGGGCCCGGAGGATCGGCGCGTAGCCCAGTACCAGAAAGGTGAGCGCCGCGGCGAGGGCGATGCCCACCAGGTTGGTGAGAAACAGCAGCAGGGCGCCGCTGATGACGTGCAGTTCCATCCAGCCGATGCCGATGCCGGCCACGCACAGCGGCGGCGCCAGGGCCACGGCAATGGCGACACCGGGCAGGCTCTTCATCACGCTCTCGCGCGCATGGGCATAGGCGCCGGCGATGCCGGCGGCGATGGCGACGCCGAGGTCGAGCAGGTTGGGATTGAGGCGGCCGGCGATCTCCGGGGTGATCCGCTCAAAGGGAATGAGCAGGGCGATGAAGGCGGCGGTGCCGAGTGCCAGCAGGGTGCCGATGCCGATGCTGGTCAGCGAGGTGGTGAGCAGGCCGCGATCGCCGCGCAGCACCCCCATGGCGAGCGAGATGATCGGCGCCATCAGCGGCGCCAGCACCATGGCGCCGATGATCACCGCGGCGCTGGACAGGAACAGGCCGAGGGTGGCGACGATGGCGCTCAGCACCATCAGCAGCAGGAAATGCGCCGGGGCCCGCGCGCTGTCGCGCAGCTGCAGGAACAGATCCTTGAAGTCCTCCTCCAGGGCGTGGGTGAACAGCGGCAGGCTGCGCTGGATCATCGCCACGCGCGCCTCGTTGGTGGGCAGGTTCTCGACCTTCACCGTGTCCTTGTCGTCGGTCTGGATTTCATGCTGCGCATGGTAGGCCGGACTCAGGTTGATGCGCACCGCCGCCTGCTGGATCTCCAGCTCGATGGTTTCCGCCAGGCGCCGCCGGCCGTCGAGGAAGTAGCGCAGGGGACGCGGGCTTTCGATCTTCAGGTAACCGCTCTTGATGTAGCTGATGGCGGTGGGCAGGCGGCTCACCTTCTGCTCACCCCACACCAGGGCAGTGAACAGAAAGGCCAGATATTCCATGACCGATTTCGGGGCGATGAGGATGGTCGATACCTTGCCGTCCTGCACCGAGATGGTGGTGTTGAGCAGCCGTGCGGCGGCATTGTTGACATCGTTCTCGATGGCCACCAGGCCGGTGATGGCGGTCTGCAAGGTCTTGTCCTTGCCGGTGGTGATCTTCACCGGAAAGGGACGGATGGCGAACAGGTTGCGGATGCTGTACAGCAGCAGGGTCAGGGTATAGCGCAGCGCGCGCAGCCAGGAGCCGGTGCGTTCGCGGTAGATGCGATGGGCGGTACTGAGAAACGGCGTCTCCCCCAGCAGCACGGAGCCGAGCGCCAGCTCATCGTTGCAGCGCAGGATGTCGATGGCCTGGGCGCCGTCGTCGAAGGCCAGGGCAATGGCCTCGTCGCTGGCGCGCGGCACGCGGAACCAGTCATACAGCCGGCTGCGCGGTTCGCTGGGCAGGATGCCGAGGGAGACGTTCTCGATGCGGACCCGCTGCAGCAGCGGCACCAGCATGCTGTCTTCCACCAGGGCGACCACATGGCTGCAGCCGTGCAGATTGGCGGCAGGGCGCTGCAGGAAGTCGTCGGTGGTGGCGCGCAGCAGGGTGATGCCCTGCGCGGCGGCAAAGGCGGCGATGGGCGCGAGCCGTTCTTCAGCCGATTCCGGGGCTACCAGCAGGGCACGATTGACCAGCGGCATGAACGATCTCCCTTCGCCAGATGATGGACAGAAACGGCGTCAACGCAAAGATGCATAGGCCGCAAGGATTATTGATGCGCCCGCGGGGCTGTGCGGCAGCACATCATTTCGTCCCCGGCAAATTCCCCGGACCGCAACGCTGGGCGTTCTGTGCGCCTTTGCGTTGCAAGCCCTTGACCTTGCAACTCAGCCGATCAGCTCGCGCAGGAAGCGGAACAGCTCGCGCGAGGTCTTGGGCGGCTTGCCCGCGGCCTGCTCGGCCTGGGCCGCGCGCATCAGCTGGCGCAGTTGCTGGCGGTCGGCGTGGGGAAACTCTTCCAGCAGGGCGGTGAGCGCGGCATCACCCTCGGCGATCAGGCGATCGCGCCAGCGCTCGCACTGGTGATGATGGGCGACGGTGAGGGCATGGCGTCCCTGGATGCGTTCCAGTGCCTCGCGGATCGGCGCATCGTCCTCCAGGCGCAGCAGCTTGCCGAGGTACTTGAGCTGGCGTTTGCGCGCGCCGTGGGCGGTGATGCCACGCGTTTCCTTCACCGCGGCTAGCACCTCCTCGGACAGCGGGATCTCGGCCAGCTGCTGCGCGGGCAGCTCCACCAGTACGGCGCCGAGGTCGAACAGGCCATGGGCGTCGCGCTTGAGCTGGCTCTTGCTGGGGCCGAGGTCCTCGTCGTCGAAGTCGTCGTTGTCGTGGGTAGGTTTCATGTCAGATGAGGAACAGGGTGGCGAGGCCGAGGAAGGAAAAGAAGCCCATCACGTCGGTGATGGTGGTGACGATCACCGGTCCGGCCAGGGCCGGATCGATGCCGAAGCGGCGTAACAGCACCGGCACGATGACGCCGGCGAGGGCGGCACAGAGCAGATTGATGACCATGGCACCACCGATCACCAGGCCGATGCCGGCATTCTGGAACCACACAAAGGCGGCAGAGCCGACTAGGATGGCGAAGATCAGTCCGTTGAGTACGCCGACGGCCATTTCCTTGCTGATCAGCCAGCGGGTGTTTTCCTTGACCACCACACCCTGGGCCAGGCTGCGGATCACCAGCGCCAGCACCTGATTGCCGGCGATGCCGCCCATGCTGGCGACGATGGGCATCAGCACGGCGAGTGCCACCAGGTGCTGGATGACGTCTTGGAACTGGCCGACCACCGAGGCGGCGGTGAAGGCGGTGAGCAGGTTGATGCTGAGCCATACGGCACGGCGCCGTGCCGAAGGGATGGCCGGGGCGAACAGGTCTTCCTCTTCCGATAGACCGGCCATGGACAGCACCGAGTGATCCGCCTCATCACGAATGACGTCCACCACGTCGTCGATGGTGATGCGGCCGAGCAGCTTGCCGTCATCGTTGACCACCGGGGCGGAAATGAGGTCGCGGCGTTCGAACAGGGTAGCGACCTCGCTGGCGGGTGTGGCGGCATTGATACCCTCGACATCGCGGATCATCACCTCGGCGACGGACAGGTCGGGATTGCGCGTCAGCAGGTCGGTGAGCGACAGCAGGCCGAGGTACTTGCCTTCGCGATCCACCACCATCAGGCTGTCGGTGGTTTCCGGGATCTCGCCGTGCCAGCGCAGGTAGCGCAGCACTACGTCCAGGGTGATGTCCTCGCGCACCGTGATGGTGTCGACGTTCATCAGGCCGCCGGCGGTGTCTTCCGGGTAGGAGAGCACCGCCTCCAGACGCTGGCGGTGCTGCGCGTCCATGGTGTTGAGGATGTGCTGGATCACCTCGTCCGGCATCTCCGCCAGCAGGTCGGCGAGGTCGTCGGTGTCCAGGCCCTCGGTGGCCGCCACCAGTTCGTGCGAGGCCATCTCCCGGATCAGGGTGGCACGCACGCCCTCGTTGACGTAGGTGAGCACCTCACCGTCCAGTTCCGGGCTGACCAGTTCCCAGGCGGCGATACGTTCCGGCCCCGGCAGCGATTCGAGCAGCACCGCGATCTCCGCCGGGTACATCTCGTTGATCAGTTCCTGCGCTTCCGCCAGGCGCTCCTCCGCCAGGGCGTCACGCAGCGCCTGCAGGCGGTCGGTACCCTTGTCCTGTTCGGTGGCTTCGGTCATTGCTCGGGAAAAATGAGGGGAATCGGCGCGCAAAGTGTACCAAGCGGGGGCGGCAAAGGGAAAAGCGAAACGCTGAAAGATTTGTGATTTTGTGCGGTATTTCTGCACCAGCTGCATGTGGTGCCGCGCCGGGAGCGTTGTGCACGGCGGCCGCCGTGCAGCGGGAGGGTCAATCGTCGCTGTTGAGTTCCGCCAGCAGCAGGGCTGTCTGCTCCATGTCGTCCTGGCGCAGGATCCTGGCGGCGGCCTGGTGCAGCGGTTCCAGCGTGCTGCCGGTGACGATACGCTTGACCTCGAGCAGGGCCGGCGGCGGCATGCTGAATTCGGTCAGGCCGAGGCCGAGCAGCAGGCGGGTGAGCAGCGGGTCGCCGGCCATCTCGCCGCACATGGTGACCGGGATGCCGGCCTCGGCGCCGGCGCGCAGGGTGGTGTGGATCAGGCGCAGCACCGCCGGGTGCAGCGGCTGATAGAGGTGATTGATGGTCTCGTCGAGGCGATCGGCGGCCAGGGTGTACTGGATCAGGTCGTTGGTGCCGATGGAGAGGAAGTCGAGGCGGCGGGCGAAGTCTGCGGCGCAGATGGCCGCGGCCGGTACCTCGATCATGCCGCCCACGGCGATATTACCGGCAAAGGGCTGGCGGCGCTGGCGCAGGTCGTCCTTGGCCTCGGCGATCAGTTCCTGTACCTGCCGTATCTCCTGCACGGTGCTGATCATCGGGATCAGCAGGCGTACCGTGCCGTGCTGCGAGGCGCGCAGGATGGCACGCAGCTGCGGGCGGAACAGCTCCGGCTCGCGCAGGCAGAGGCGCACCGCGCGCAGGCCCAGGGCCGGGTTGGTGGCGCCGCGGTCGGGGGCGGTGCCGTCGGCGGTCTTGTCGGCGCCGAGGTCGAGGGTGCGGATGGTCACCGGCAGGCCCTTGAGTGCCTTCACCACCTTGCTGTAGGCGCGGTACTGCTCCTCCTCGTCCGGCGGCGCGCTGCGGTTCATGTAGAGAAACTCGGTGCGGTACAGGCCGATGCCGGCGGCGCCGACGCGCCGCGCCGCCTGGATGTCCTCCGGCAGCTCGATGTTGGCGAACAGGGTGATGGCGGTGCCGTCGCGGGTGACGGCAGGGGTGTCCTTGAGACGGTGCAGCTCGGCGCGGGCGCGCTTCTCCTGCTGCTGGCGCGCGCGGTAGAACGCCGTGCCCGCCGCATCGAGGCCGGCCAGCAGCACGCCCTGGCGGCCGTCCACCACCAGCGGCTCATTGTCGCGGATGTATTGCCCGGCGTGATGCGCGCCGACCACCGCCGGGATGCCCAGGCTGCGCGCCAGGATCGCCACGTGCGACATGGGGCCGCCGTGCTCGGTGACGATGGCGGCGACGTTGTGCTGGTGCAGCAGCACCAGCTCGCCCGGCGACAGGTCGTCGCTGACGATGATGCGCCCGCCCTCCGGTTCGGCGGCGATGGCGGCCTCGCGCTGGGTCTGATCCAGCAGGATCCGCTGCACGCGCAGGATGGCATGCTCCACGTCATCGCGCCGCGTGCGCAGATAGGCGTCGTCCATCTGGTCGAACACCCGGGTCAGCGCCTCCTGCTGCATGTGCAGCGCCCATTCGGCGTTGCAGCCCTCGCGCAGGATCAGCTCGATGGGCACGGTGGTGAGCGTGGCGTCCTCCAGCATCAGCAGATGGGTGTCGATGAAGGCGGCGATGTCGGTGGGCGTGCCGGCCGGGATCTGCTGGCGGATGGCGTGCAGCTGGGCGCGCGCCGCCTCCAGGGCGCTGATGAAGCGCTCCACCTCCTCGTTGATGAGGTGGGACGGCAGCACGTACTGCGGGATATCGGGGCGGCCACGCTGCAACAGGCGCGCCGGCCCCAGGGCGATGCCGCGGGAGACGCCGGTGCCGTGCAGGGCGACGGGCATGGCGGCCCTTATTCGTCCTCGCCGAAGCGATCGGCGATGAGTTGTTCGAGCCTGGCCAGGGCCTGCTCCTCGTCGGCACCGTCCACCGTGAGCTGCACCGTGCTGCCGCAGCCGGCGGCCAGCATCATCACGCCCATGATGCTCTTGCCGTTGACGCTGCGGCCGTTGCGCGCGATCTGCACGTTGCTGGCGCAGGAGGAGGCGACGTTGACGAATTTGGCCGCGGCACGGGCGTGCAGGCCGAGGCGGTTGATGATGGTGAGTTCCTTGCTGAGCATGTCGTGATCCTTCAATCCGGTTCAGTCCGCGAATGAACGCGAATGGACGCAAATGTTCATGGTGTAATCCGGGGGCATGGTTCCATCACCGGTCACCATGGCAGTTATCGTATCTATTCGCGCTCATTCGCGCTCATTCGCGTTCATTTGCGGACTACACGGTTTTTCCAGCGCACAGCAGGATGCCGTCGCGGCCGCCGCTGGCGGCCTTCTCGGTCAGTTCGTCCAGGGTGAGCGTGTGGTAGTTGCACACCTTGAGCAGCATCGGCAGGTTGACGCCGGAGACCACGCGCACCTGCTCCCACTCCAGCAGGCGGCAGGCGATGTTGCCCGGGGTGGAACCGTACAGATCGGTGAGCACCAGCACGCCGGCGCCCTTGTCGAGCGCGGTGGCGAGGCGGCGCGCCTCGGCACCGGTGAGGTCCGGGTCGGAGTCCAGCGGCACGGTGAGCACCTGCACCGGCAGCGGGCAGTGGCCGAGGATGGCGTCGGCGGTGGCGAGCAGTACGTGGCCGAGCGGGTCGTGGGTGATCAGCAGTACGCCGACCTTTGCCGTGTGCACGTTGCTCATGACAGCTCGCGGTGGCGCACGCTGACCTTGGCGCGGTCGCTGGCGAAGTGGCGTGCCAGGCGCTCGGCGAAATACACCGAGCGGTGCTGGCCGCCGGTGCAGCCGATGGCGACGGTGAGGTAGCTGCGGTTGTCGTTTTCGAAGTGCGGCAGCCAGGTGCTGATGAAGCCGCTGATGGACTGGTACATCTTTTCCACCTCGGGCTGCTGCTCCAGAAAGGTGATCACGTCGGCATCGCGGCCGGTGAGGGCGCGCAGGCTGGGCTTCCAGTGCGGGTTGGGCAGGCAGCGGATGTCGAACACGAAATCGGCGTCCACCGGGATGCCGTGCTTGTAGCCGAAGGATTCGAACAGCAGCGACAGCTTGCCGGAGGAGGCGGCGCCGACGTGGGCCTGCACCAGGTCGCGCAACTGGTGCACGTTGGTGTGGCTGGTGTCGAGGCGCAGGTCGGCGCGCGCGGCGATGGGTTCGAGCAGTTCGCGCTCGCGGCGGATGGCGTCGGCCAGCGGCGTGTTGCCGCGGGTGAGCGGATGGGGACGGCGCGTTTCCGAGAAGCGCTTGAGCAGGGTGTCGTCGTCGGCGTCCATGAACAGGATCTGGTAGGGGATGCCGCTTTCGCGCATGTGCTTGAGCGCCTCGGGCAGGGCGCTGAAGTCGTTGACCAGATTGCGCGCATCGACGCCGACGGCGGCATGGCTGTAGCCCTGGCGCTTGGCGGCCTGCAGTTCCTGCACGAAGGCCGGCAGCAGGCCCACCGGCAGGTTGTCGATGCAGTAGTAGCCGAGGTCTTCCAGCGCGTGCAGGGCGATGGACTTGCCGGAGCCGGAGGTGCCGCTGACGATGTACAGCTTCATTCCTGTTCTTCCCGCGCGATGAGGTGGCGCTGGCGCTCGATGAAGTGGGCGGTGGCGTCGTAGCCGTTCTCGCGCAGGATGTGGTTGCGCGCTGCGGCCTCCACCAGCACGGCGAGGTTGCGGCCGGGTGCCACCGGCAGCTGGATCTCCGGCACCTCCACCTCGAACAGGGTGCGGTGGCTGAAGCTGCCCTGCAGGCGGTCGATGTTGTGGATGTCGCTCTTGCTCACCGGTACCAGGTTGACGATCAGGCGCAGGTTCTTGTGCCGCTTCACCGCGCTGTCGCCGAACATGGCGCGGATATTGAGCAGGCCGAGGCCGCGCACCTCGAGGAAGTCCTGCAGCAGTTCGGGGCAGCTGCCGCGCAGGGTGTCCGGGCCGACGCGGCGGAATTCCGGGGCATCGTCGGCGATCAGGATGTGGCCGCGGGTGATCAGTTCCAGCGCCAGCTCGCTCTTGCCCACCGAGCTCTCGCCGGTGAGCAGCACGCCGATGCCCATGACGTCGATGAATACGCCGTGCACCACCTGCTTGTCGGCCAGCAGGTCGGTGAGATAGTAGTCGAGGTGGTTGAGCAGCTTGTCGCTGGCCAGGGCCGAGCCGAGCAGCGGGGTGCTGTGCTGTTCGGCGGCGCGGCGCAGGGCCGTCGGTGCCGGCAGGCCGCCGGCGATGAGCACCGCCAGGGTCGGGGCGGTGAACAGGTGGTCGAGCGCCTCGGTGTAGGTCTTCTCGTCCAGTCCGAGCAGGTAATCCAGTTCCGCCGCGCCGAGGATCTGCAGGCGCGACGGATGGATCAGATTGAGATAGCCGACCAGGGCGGCGTCGGAGGCGTTGTCCGGGTCACGGCTGATGGTCCGTTCGGCCCCCGCGTGTCCGGCCAGCCAGTGCAGCGCCAGCCGCTTCTGGTAGGTTTCGAACAGGACGCGGACGCTTAAGGGAGCGACGGGCATGGCGGCAGGGGGCGGGCGTGGTCAGGGGCCGGGCTTCCACTGGCTGAGCAGGGCGTGCAGCTCGGCGGCGGTGCCGGCGGCGCGCAGGCCGGCGACGAAGGCCGCGTCACTGAACATCTCCGCCAGCTGGGCCAGCAGCTGCAGGTGCTCCTGGGTCGACTGCTCCGGCACCAGCAGGCCGAACAGCAGGTCCACCGGCTCACCGTCGACGGCGTCGAAGTCGATGGGCTGCTGCAGCTTGATGAAGGCGCCGACGGTGACCGTGCCGTTCTTGACCCGGCCATGGGGGATGGCCACGCCATGCCCCAGGCCGGTGCTGCCGAGACGCTCGCGGGCGAGCAGGCTGTCGAACACATCGGTCGGGTTCAACGCCTGCTGGCCGCCGGCGATGAGTGCGCTCAGCTGTTCCAGCACCCGTTTCTTGCTGGCCGACGGGTCGCCGCAGGCGACGCGTTCGGCCGTGAGCAGGTCTGCGATATGCATGATGGATGTGTTGCCGATCGACCCTTATTCGCCTTCGGTGGTGTTTTTCAGCGTGGCGCCTTCCGTGCGGTGGTGATCGGTGAGCTTTTCCTTGTGCTTCTTGATCTGGCGGTCCAGCTTGTCGGCCAGGGCATCGATGGCGGCGTACATGTCCTCTTCCTCGGCGTTGGCGAACAGGTTGTTGCCGGTGATGGAGAAGGTGGCCTCGGCCTTGTGGCGCAGTTTTTCCACGCTCAGCACCACATGCACGTTGGTGACGTGGTCGAAGTGGCGCTCCAGGCGCTCCAGCTTGCTGCTGACGTAGTCACGCAGGGCGGGGGTGATTTCGACGTGGTGGCCGGTGAGGTTGAGTTGCATGGTGTTCTCCTTGGATGGTTCAAATTCAAAGTGTGAGTAAATCAGGACAGACGCTTGCGCTCGTTGGACGGGGGGACCGCCATGGCCTCACGGTACTTGGCGACGGTGCGGCGCGCGACGTTAATCCCCTGTTTGCACAGTACTTCTGCAATCTTGCTGTCGCTGAGGGGTTTGGCCGGATTTTCCTCAGCGATCATTTTCTTGATGAATGCCCGTATTGCCGTGGATGAGCACTCGCCGCCGCTGGCGGTGCTGACGTGACTGGAGAAGAAATACTTCAGCTCGAAGATCCCGCGCGGGGTGTGCATGTATTTCTTGGTGGTCACGCGGGAGATGGTGGACTCATGCATCCCCACCTCCTGGGCAATATCATGCAGCACCAGCGCCTTCATTGCCACTTCGCCCTGCTCCAGGAACTCGCGCTGGTGCTCGACGATGCAGCTGGCCACCTTGAGCAGGGTCTCGTTG
>Ga0172382_10001900_pt1 | contig 36144 bp, 28 predicted proteins | sample Leawel138RmetaG_FD_122245 | JGI IMG/M metagenome (GOLD analysis project Ga0172382, IMG submission 122245) | Leachate microbial communities from a municipal landfill in Southern Ontario, Canada - Leachate well 138R metaG | ecosystem: Engineered > Solid waste > Landfill > Unclassified | place... | reverse complement strand
GCAGGATAATTATTTTAAATTTGCTTCCCTGATCCTAACCATGAGGAATGGTTTGTAACCTCGGTTTCGGGAAAAGTATGTACATAAAACAATAACCTTTTAGCTAACTGTTTTCAAAAAAAAATAAAAAATGGCAAACACAAAAAGTATAAACCGGAGAGCTCTTCTTCAGGGAGGAGCTGCTATGCTGGGGGCAGGCATGTTAGGGTCATTCACGACAGCAGCCTCTTCATCTACAGAAAAAACGCCAGATCAACTATTTAACGTAAAGAAATTCGGAGCTTCCGGTGATCGTGATCAGCGCGCGACCCTATATATCCGGCAGGCAATAGAAGCCTGTGCTGCTGCAGGTGGCGGAATTGTTTATGTTCCACCGGGTGAGTATACGGTTGGAACATTACAGCTGAGAGACAACATTACGCTCTATATGGAAGCAGGAGCCACTTTTTTCCTCAGCCAGTTACCGGAAGACTTTATCCGGGGAGCGCGAAGCATGATATTCGCCGAAAATGCAAACAACATTTCTGTTAAGGGGAAAGGAACTTTTGATGGCCTGGCTCAATATGTTTACGAAGAAATGAATGGCATCGACAGAGATATTGCCAAAGAAATTGAAATCGCAAAAAACGCAGGTGTGGATATGCGCCGATACTATCGCTCGAGCAGCAGCATGAATACCTACATGGTCATCATAAACGATTGCACAAATGTGTTGCTTGAAGATATCTCGATTATAAACTCTCCCCTTTGGACTATTCGTTTTACAACCTGTGACAGGATTTTCGTCAGGGGTGTGTATATTTATTCTGATTTGGAAAAAGGAGTCAACGCCGATGGAATAGATATTTGCTCATCCAGTAATGTTGTTATTTCTGATTCCGTGATCATTACCGGTGATGATTGCATTGTTCTGAAAACAAGATCCCTGGGTGAAGGCGTAAAGGTGAATCCGGTAGAAAATGTCGTTGTAACGAATTGCATACTTACTTCCTCCTCAACTCCTTTGATGATAGGCACAGAAACCTTTGCCGACTTCCGGCATATCATTTTCAGTAACTGCACCATTCGAGACTCTAATAAAGGGTTTGGGATAAATGTCCAGGATGGGGCAACAGTAAGTGATGTCATTATCACCAATTTAACGATAGAAGAAAACCGCCGGCACTGGAACTGGTGGGGAAGTGCCGAAATGTGCAAATTTATTTTGCTCAAACGGAACGAGTTATCGCGGTTGGGAAAAATCCAGAATGTTGTTGTGAATAATATCGTGGTGCATGCCCGGGGAACGAGCACAATCACGGGGCACCCCGACCAGCCAATTGAAAACATAAGGATGACCAATCTGCAGATTTTTATGGATCCTGAAAATACCATTGATAAACGCACCGGACATGCAATAAAATTTGAAAACGTAAAAGAACTCAGAGTCAGAGATTTATCTGTAAAATGGTCAGAAGATCGAATCGAAAAAGCATGGCAAAGTGCTTTAGCCCTGGAGAATGTTATGGATGCAGAAATCAGATATTTTTCAGGACGACAGGGTTTAAAAAGCAGTGATATTCCTGCCATACGGCTGACCGATGTTTCAGAAGTACTGATCAGCGAGTCCCGTGCAACTGAGGGATGTGGAACCTTTGTCCACGTACAGGGAGATAGCAGCAATGAAATTATCCTCAAGGGCAACTATACAAAAAAAGCAAGAAAAAAGCTCTCCTTTGAAAACGACAGATTAAAATCGTCTGTTACCAGTGATTAGTTTCAGGTAAGGCTGCTCAATCTTTTTCTGCCCGCCAAAATCCCGGCCAGGAATTCCCCCTTGCAGGGCGTTTGTAGAGTACGACATCCTGGTAAAAAATGGTGTCTGCATCTGCTCCATACGGCATGATCTGCGTCGCTTTAGCTCCACTGCCCATATAAATGGAGTTACCAATGCACAGCCAGTCTTTCCAGGGGCCGTCGGTTATTAAGCCAACATTGCTCACGGCGGCAATGCTCAGGTGAAACTCCCTGCATACGGCGTTGAACGCTTCAAGCCATCCCCCGCCATAGGGAGTTTTGTTATTGTCGTAATCGGGTTGCACTGCCCAGCTGCTGGGAAGCAGGATAAGATCGGCACCCAGATAACCCATCGACCTTGCAAGCATAAAATCTTTTGCCCTGGCATCCGCACAAATAAGCAGCCCAAAGGTTCCAAATTCTGTTTCACAAACATTTATCCGGTCTCCCTGGCTGTATATATCGTGGGCTATGTCCAGCTCATTTATCTTTCGATGTTTCAGCAGCAGTTCACCTTTCGGGCTTATGATCACAGCTGAATTAAAAATCTTTTCGCCGTCTTTTTCAATGATTCCTGCACAAACATATACCCGGTTCTTTTTTGCAGCATTTGCCAGCTTCTTAAAGGTTGATCCTCCTGGAATTGGTTCGGCTTTCACCCGGGCAGAACTGTGGGTCCATCCCAGATCCAAAGCTTCAGGCAGTAACACCAGGTCGGCTCCGTTGCCTGCGGTGATTTCAATTCTGGCGACTGCCCGGTCAAGATTAGCCTCCGGATTGCCCCCTTCAACCAGCATCTGGACCATGGCCAGCTTTAGCCTGCTTTTAACCTGATTCGTGTAATTCACTTGTGAAATGACTTGATGCGTTGACAAGAATAATAAACCAAAATATAAAAACTTTATAAATTTCATCTCACCCCCTGATTTAAATAACAACACTTCAACCGGTTATGTCAATCCTGCAATAGGTTTCCCGGTGGAATAAAAGAAATAGCTTTCCACAGTATGGGGTTGCACAAGCCATCCTGAATCCATTGATGAGGAAAGTATAAATGATGGGCTGCTGCACGTGCAGCGTCAAGAGTTAGGAATGCGGACATGCGATGATCGGTTTTATCAAGAAATCCAGCCACATCCTTTTGTATAGCTAAATTTCCAGTAGATGTCTATCCCGGCGTGCATGCCGAAAAGATTGTTATCAGCAGGCACACCAGAACAAACATGGTTTTTTATTTATTGTGACCGTTATCCCTTCTGCTCATATTATGCACCCAGGCCTGGCAGATATTTTAGCAATAGCTCCTTGCTTTTAGCAATATTTTCACGTCCGGATGATTCGATACCATACCATCCTCTAAATCCGTAATCATAGGTAAACCGGATCATTTTTTCATTCAGATCATCAGTAGGCTGATTACGGAATGACATGCCTGCAGCATATGGGGTAGTTTTTTTCAGGTATTCAAAGTTATCCACTTTTGCACCAGGCCCCCGCCAATCGGGTAAGATTCCAAAATACCTGTTATTCACCTCTTTCATGAGCGAAACCATCCAATCGGCATCATCAGAAACGCCTCCGTGATTTTCGATCAGGACACTAATATTTGCAGGCACTGCATATTCAAGCATCATCTGGTAGGTTTCAGCAGCCCATTTCAGTGCCTCCGATTTAGGCATATCATCAGTACCCCTGCAATTTGTCCGGATGGCATGGCATCCAAGATATTGGGCAATATCGATCCATTTCTGGTGATTGATGACCGTCTGTTTTCGCTCTTCTTTTGAAGAGGTGCAGGTTTCACCTTCGTTGTCGACCATGATCAGCACCATTTTCACCCCATAGTTATCGGCATTTCTTTTGAGCTGATTCAGATAGGAAATGATAGGAACCTCAAAGAGTGTATTAACAAATTCTATCCCGTTCAGGTCAAAATCTTCCCGGGCTATTTTCGCGAAATCCAGTGTTTTCCATTTTCCCTGACGGATTTCATCTACCAGCGCCCATTGGGCAAGAGAAATATTATTTTTTCCTACCCGAAGAGGATTAGCCTGAACAGTTTGCATGTTCATCAAGGAAGGTGCAATCATAGTGCCTGCTCCCAGTGCAATTGATTTTTCAATAAAACCGCGACGTGTTATACTTTTCATCTCGTTAAAATTGTTAATTTTTTATGGTATTTATCTCAATCGTTTACATATTAAGGTATGTGATTGAATTCATAAGCTCATTTCCATGAAACCAATCAGCATCTTATTTTTGTCATTTGTCATTCGTCATTCTCTTCAAATTCGTCATTTGTCATTCGTAATTAATTAGTGTTCGTTTTTAAAGTCACGAGTCTGGCATAGAAAGTTCGCTGAAAAGGCTTGCGAAATTCGAAAAATGTGAGATCACTATACGTAAATGACCATTTTTAAAGCAGGCATAACACAGTCAGCGGACTTATGGACAGACCATAATTAAATTTCCCATCCTTTACGATATTCTGATCTGTAAAGTAATTTATTGGCTTCCGGAATATTGGTTACTTTCATATTTTTATGATCGTACATTATTTTTCTACCTGTTCGCAAGGCAACTGCAGCCAGGTGGGCTGTTTCGATGATTGATCCGGAGGTCAGTATACTTCCCGGCGATTGTTTTTTATTTAAGATTGCATCGATCCAGGCTTCTGTGGCATCGATCCGTTGTTCACCGGATAGCTGGACAGTTTTTGCTCCGGTAACCTGCATCATTTTTGACTCAGGAATAATTACAGGATTTTCGCAACGGAATCCGCCAATTATTTTCCCTTTATCTCCTACGAACATCATACCCTCGCTTTCCAGTTCTTTGTTATCTGCTTCCATTTCCGGAGGAGTTGGCGGTCGCATGCCACCGTCGTACCAGAAAAGATCGAAAGGTCCTGTTTTTGCTGATGCATCAAACTTCCAGCGGATGATGGAAGAGAGCGGGAAGGCTACGTCATTAACAACTGACTTCATTTCATCATGTTCCCCGATTGTCCGGGTCAGCGTTCCCATGGATTCAACTGAATACGGAGGTTGATCAATTCCAAACGTAGTAAACAACGGCCATAGGCTATAAATGCCCATATCGGCAATACTTCCTGCGCCAAAATCGTACCACCCCCGGTAAACGGTATGAGTATAATGAGGATGATACGGACGATCGGGCCAGGCACCTAACCATAAATCCCAGTCAAATCCTTTCGGAACTTCAGGTCTTTCGGAAAAATAACTCTGCCATTGCTGCCAAACGGGCCGAAACGACCAGTTATGTATCTCCCTCAAGGTTCCAATTACTCCATCATCAATCCATTTTTTTACTGTTTCATACCGATCATGTATAGGACTCCAGGCCAGCATATGGGTAGTTAAATCAGGTCTTTCTCCGGCAGCTTTAATGACAGCGCGTGTTTCAGAAACCCGGTTCCCTAAAGGTTTATGCATCACAACATGTTTATTCTTCTTTAAAGCAGCCAGAATAAGTGGAGGATAGGCATGATCGGGAACAATAATCTTAACAGCATCCAAACCATTCTCCTTTTCAAGCATCTCCCGAAAGTCAGAATAAGCCGTACACCCTGAAAATTTTTCAAGATTACGTGAACGTGCATAATATTTGTTTATAAAATCCTGGCCGCAGTCACGGCCGGCTGTAACGTTAACGTTACCACCCCAGGAAGATTCGCCGATCATTTCGCGGATTTGGTTCTTCAGACCATTGCCCGGACCCCACTGATGGTATCCAACAGGGTATTTGTTGGGATCACAAACGGAAATAACCTGAACTCGTTCGTTGGGAATTAATCGCATTAACTCCCCCAATTGTTGCATTCCAACTCCAATAAGGCCAAGATTAATCTTATCGCTCGGAGGAACAAACCCTACGCCTCCAAGTACATGTCTCGGAATGACTGTGATTGCAAGAGCTGAACCTGTATAACTTAAAAAATCACGACGGTTTAATTTTTCCATAGTAGTTCAATTATTAATTCCTGGTAAAAATAAAAGATTATCATTAGAATACTAAAATTAAACTAATTTTTAACAAACACCATATAGCCTGTTTAATTCATGCGTTTAGTTTGATGCAGATGCAAGGCGCCGGAACCCGCAGGCATAGTTATCTATTTCAAGGGTTTCGCAACGAAGCAGGTGCATTGAAATAAACGCACTTGTGAAAAATGTTTTTCGTTCATCTGTATTATAAATCATTTGCAAATAACACTTTACCAATTCAAAAATATTTTTTATGAATTAAACAGGATAGAGACTGTTTTAAATTTATCCATTTATTCTATTTTGCGTCTTTTTCACTCATACTGTTGCAAAATTTCCTTAAATAGCTATGGCTATTCGCGTCAATTTTGCCTTGTCTGAGCAAAAAACAGATCAAAATATTTCTAAAAAACAAGATCAAAACAGTCTCTAGTATTTTTATGCATTGCACGAAAGAAAATTAATCGCTATCATTGCAAAAAATAAGAAAAGGTAAATACCGCTGAAATATTTAATTTTAATGATATGAACTACGGTTTTAAACATCATGGCCATCTACACAGAACCTAACTTATGGTAGGTCAGGGTCGTTTTTCATAATCATATACAAAAACATAACCAGGGGCTTGCCAGTTAGGCAGGCCTTTTTTTATGGTTGCTCTTAAAAAAATAACTTTTTACCGATTGATTTTAAAACATGGAAAAGCTAAAAGTTGCCATTCAAACCAAAGGCAGGTTAAATGAAGCTTCGTTGAAGCTGATTCAGGAGTCGGGCATCGACTTGGATGTTGGAAGAAGGAAGCTTCTATCCGAAGCCGGGAATTTCCCTATGGAGGTGTTATTCCTGCGTGATGACGACATTCCACAAACTGTCGCCGACGGTGTTGCCGATGTGGGTATAGTGGGTGAAAATGAAGTACTGGAAAAGCAAAAAAGAGTAGTAACAGCAAAAAAACTTGGTTTCAGCAAATGCAGGTTGTCACTGGCTATTCCAAAATCAACAGAATATCCGGGTCCTGAGTTTTTTATTGACAAAAAGATTGCCACTTCCTACCCCAATATTTTGAATCACTTTTTAAAAGAACGGCAGATAAGAGCAGACATACATCTCATTAGTGGTTCAGTAGAAATTGCGCCCGGTATTGGGCTTGCTGATGCCATATTTGACATTGTCAGTTCGGGTTCTACTCTGGTAAGCAACCGGTTGAAAGAAGTGGAAGTTGTTATGCAATCGGAAGCAGTATTGATTGCCAAGCCTGATCTTTGTATGGAGAAACAGGAAATTTTAAATGAACTTATTTTCAGGATTGAATCAGTGCAACGCGCAGAAGGAAAAAAATATATTTTACTGAATACACCGAATGAAAAAATTCAGGAAGTAGCGGCCCTGCTGCCCGGCATGAAAAGTCCAACCATTGTACCGCTGGCAAAGGAAGGCTGGAGTTCGATGCACTCTGTTATTGCAGAGGATGATTTTTGGGAGATCATTGGTAAACTTAAAAAAGTCGGTGCTGAAGGTATACTGGTGGTACCTATTGAAAAAATGATTTTTTAAAAACAAGTACATGAAGGAGTATATCAATCCAGGGAAAAGCAGTTGGCCTCAACTATTACAACGCCCCGAAACAGATGTTACAGGACTCTTTAAATCGGCACAAAAAATCCTGGAGAAAATAAAACAGCGCGGAGATGAAGCCGTCCGCGAATATACGAATCGATTTGACGGAGTAGCTATGGATAATTTCCAGGTTACTGAAGCAGAGTTTATCGATGCAGAGCAACAGATTGCCCCGGAACTAAAAGCAGCCATTCAACTGGCATCTGCCAACATCGAAAAATTTCATGCTGCTCAAAAACCAGGCATACACAGGATTGAAACCATGCCTGGGGTTTCCTGCTGGCAAAAACCGGTTGCCATAGAAAAGGCAGGGTTGTATATTCCAGGGGGCACAGCGCCGCTTTTCTCTACTGTGTTGATGCTGGCTATTCCTGCACGGATTGCAGGTTGTCGGGAAATTATTTTATGTACCCCTCCGGGAAAAGACGGAACAGTGCATCCGGCCATACTTTTTGCAGCAAAACACGCAGGAGTTCATACCGTTTTTAAAGTTGGAGGAGTTCAGGCTATTGGTGCTATGGCTTACGGAACGGAATCCATACCCAAAACAGATAAAATTTTCGGTCCGGGAAATTCATATGTTACAGCTGCCAAACAGTTGGTAAGTATTGATGCAGTGGCGATTGATATGCCTGCCGGACCATCGGAGGTTATGGTCGTTGTTGATGATTCGGCTGACCCTGTATTTGTGGCAGCTGACCTGTTGTCGCAAGCTGAACATGGAACCGACAGCCAGGTAGTACTGGTTCTCAAGAATCATCCATTCCAGGAACAGGTCAAAAGTCAAATAATCTCTCAGCTTAAAAATCTTCCCCGAAAGGATTTTGCTGAAAAATCACTTGAAAACAGTATACTGATTGTGATGGAGAATGATCAGGAAATCATGGAACTGATCAATGCATATGCCCCGGAGCACCTGATCCTGTCTACTAAAAACTATAGTACAATGGCTGAACAGGTAGTCAATGCTGGCTCTGTGTTTCTGGGTAACTATTCCCCGGAAAGTGCAGGTGATTATGCATCAGGAACGAATCATACACTTCCAACACATGGATGGGCACGCGCATTTAGCGGAGTGAACATCGACAGCTTTATGAAGAAAATCACTTTCCAGGAAATCACAGAAAAAGGTCTCCGGGTAATTGGTCCAGCCGTGGAAGTCATGGCAGCCGCAGAAAACCTGCATGGACACAAAAATGCTGTTTCTCTGCGATTGAAAAAAATAACAAATTGAAATCGTTTATTTAAAGCGTCAATCCAAATGGATATAAATAATCTTCTAAGGGAAAACATAAGATGTCTGCAACCCTATTCATCGGCAAGAAATGAATTCTCAGGCGAAGCAATGATTTTTCTGGATGCCAATGAGAATCCTTTTAATCCCCCGTATAACCGGTATCCTGATCCGATGCAAAGAGAGGTAAAAAACAAAATTTCACGACTAAAAAACATTTCATCTGATCGGATTTTTTTGGGTAACGGCAGCGACGAACCCATAGATTTGCTCATTCGTGCATTCTGTGAACCAGGGGTAGAAAATATAGTCAGTATTCACCCCACTTACGGTATGTATCAGGTTGCAGCAGCGATAAATAATGTAAACGTGGTTCATGTATCACTTACTGAAAACTTTGAGCTGGATGCCCAAAAAGTGTTAAATGCTGTGGATGAAAAAACGAAGTTGATATTTCTCTGTTCACCCAATAATCCAACAGGAAACTGCTTCAATCATGAAGATATCCTGAAGGTGGTAAATCATTTCCGGGGTATTGTGGTGCTGGATGAAGCCTACATTGACTTTGCCCCGGGGAAATCATTACTGGCCGCTTCCGGAGAACTTCGCAACCTGGTGATTCTTCAAACGTTTTCAAAAGCCTGGGGAATGGCCGGGATTCGACTGGGAATGGCCTTTGCAGCTCCTGAAATCATTTCAGTGCTAAACAAAATTAAATATCCTTACAACCTGAACATCCTGACTCAGACCAAGGCGCTGGAACTGATTGAAAATGCAAAACAAGTGGAAATTTGGACACAACTGATTATTGCTGAACGTAAAAAAATGGAAAAAATGCTTACTGAATTTCCATTTGTCGTTCGGATTTTCCCGTCAGATGCGAACTTTATTCTTGTAAAAATGCATGATGCTAAAGGGATTTATGACTACCTGAAAGATCAGGGTATCATTGTCCGCGATCGCTCCAGAGTACATCTCTGTGAAGACAGTCTGCGCATTACCGTTGGCTCCCCCGATGAAAATGAACAATTAACAGAAGCTTTAAAAAATCTGGTATGAAACGAGCATTATTTATCGATCGTGATGGAACACTGATCTACGAACCGGAAGATGAGCAAATCGACTCCCTGGAAAAACTGGAATTTATTCCTGGTGTTTTCAGAAACCTTTACAACATTCGAAAAAACCTTAATTATGAGCTGGTTATTGTTTCCAACCAGGATGGTCTCGGGAGTGACTCCTATCCGGAAGATACTTTTTGGCCGGTACAGAATAAAATGCTGCGGGCTTTTGAAAATGAAGGAATAACCTTTGACGACATCCTGATTGATAAAAGCCGTCCGGAAGATCATGCCCCTACCCGGAAGCCGGGGATTGGTCTTTTGAGGGAATACCTGAAGGGAGATTATGATCTGGCTGAAAGTTATGTTATTGGTGATCGTCTGACAGATATCAAGCTGGCCAAAAACCTGGGAGCAAAAGGGATTCTGATTAACGATGGCAGTCTGACTCATAGTTTAACGTCAAATCACCTAAACACTCACTGTGTTTTGGTCACTGAACATTGGGATGAAATTTACGCCTGTGTGGCTGCTCCGGAACGAGTGACTGAAGTAAGGCGCACCACAGGAGAAACTGATATACATGTCCGGTTAAGTCTCGATCAGCCGGGAACAGATAAAATTTCTACCGGACTTCATTTTTTCGACCACATGCTCAGCCAAATTGCACGTCATGCAGGTGTTGGACTGGAAATAAATGCCCGGGGTGACCTGCAGGTTGATGAACATCACACGATAGAAGATACAGGACTGGCACTGGGTGAAGCCTTCCGAAAAGCTGTCGGCAACAAAATAGGAATGGAGCGTTACGGCTTCTGCTTACCCATGGATGATTGCCTGGCACAGGTAGCCATCGATTTTGGCGGACGCCCCTGGTTGGTCTGGGAAGCTGAATTCAATCGTGAAAAAGTAGGCGATCTGCCAACAGAAATGTTTATGCACTTTTTCAAATCATTCTCCGATGCTGCACATTGTAACCTGAATATAAAAGCTGAAGGCACAAATGAACACCATAAAATTGAAGCCATCTTCAAAGCTCTGGCCAGAGCTATCAAAATGGCCATCAGAAGAGACATAAACCACCTGAGCCTTCCCAGCACAAAAGGGAAACTGTAGTCATTTCAATTGCAGGAAATATAATCTATTCAATTAATTATATCTGAATGAAAACGATAAAACCTCTTCGTGAAAAAAAGAATACAGCTATTCTGCTGATCCACTGCCCCGACAAACAGGGGATTCTGGCTACAGTAACAGAATTTTTGAACAATAACCGGGGAAATATTATTTATCTCGACCAGCATGTCGACCGGCAGGAGAAAGTTTTTCACATGCGTGTGGAATGGGAACTAGACGGATTTGCAATTCCTCCTGATAAAATCGGAGAATATTTTAATACATTAATTGCTGCATCCCTGGACATGAACTGGCGCCTCTATTTTTCAGAAGAAATACCTAAAATGGCCCTGTTCGTTTCTAAGATGCCCCATTGCCTGTTCGACATACTGGCCCGGTATACTGCCGGAGAGTGGGACGTGGAAATTCCGCTCATCATCAGTAACCACGAACTTTTAAAACCGGTTGCCGAACGTTTTGGAATCGATTTTTATTTCTTCCCTGTTACCAATGAGAATAAAGAAGAACAGGAAAACAAAGAGTTGGAACTGCTAAAAAAATACAACATCGATTTCCTTGTACTGGCAAGATATATGCAAATCCTCTCCGAAGAATTCGTCAAAAACTTTCCGAATAAAATCATCAATATTCATCATTCATTCTTACCCGCATTTGCCGGAGCAAAACCATATCATGCAGCTCACGAAAGGGGTGTGAAAATAATTGGAGCAACCAGCCATTACGTAACATCAGAGCTGGACGCCGGCCCCATCATTGAACAAAATGTCACACGATGCAGCCATATTGATACCGTTGAAAAATTAATCCGAAAAGGCCGTGATCTTGAAAAAATCGTTCTTTCACAGGCTGTCTACAAACATTTACAAAGAAAAATCCTCGTTTATAAAAACCGGACTGTGGTATTTAATTAAAATACTGCATGATGAAATAAACTTATATAATGACGAATAACGATGTAAAACCAGCAGGATTCAAATGATGGGAGTTCCATAGAAACAAGTTCGCGAATTATTTCATTCCTGAAAACAGATTATGCATTTAATTTTTGTTTACCAGAAATACAACATCTTATACTAATTTTATTCGAATGAATATCGTCATCATAAAATATAACGCAGGCAATATTGAATCAGTAAAAAATGCACTCACCCGAATAGGTGTTCATGCAGAAATTACAGCAGATCCGCAAAAAATAAAAACTGCTGACAAGGTGATTTTCCCGGGTGTAGGTGAGGCAGGCACAACGATGCAATACTTAAAAAGCCATCACCTCGATGAATTGATTGTTTCACTTAAACAGCCGGTTTTGGGAATCTGCCTGGGATTGCAACTTATGTGTTCACATTCAGAGGAAGGTGATACCCCGTGTCTCGGAATTTTTAATGAGCGCGTCCAACGTTTTGTTCCAAAATCCGGACAAGAATTCATTACGAAGGTACCTCATATGGGATGGAACAGAATATATAATCTGAAAACCAAATTGTTTTCACAGAATCAGGAAACCCGGCATGTATACTTTGTTCATTCATATTATGCAGGATGGGGAGAACATACCGCTGCTACCTGTGATTATATTGTTCCTTTTAGTGCGGCCTTGCAAAAAGACAACTTCTTTGCCACTCAGTTTCATCCTGAAAAAAGTGGAGAAATCGGGGCACTGATTTTGCAGAACTTTTTAAAATTATAAACATTTAACAACTTATGGACAGATTAACAATCATAAAAGTTGGGGGAAAGGTAGTAGAAGATTCCCAATCATTGGATGCACTCTTAAATCAGTTTACCCGAATCTCAGGTCAAAAAATATTGGTTCATGGGGGTGGTCGCACAGCTACTGAGATTGCCGGAAAGTTGGGGATTCCGACTGAAATGGTGGATGGCAGACGAATAACCGGAGAATCGATGCTTGATGTTGTCACTATGGTTTATGGCGGACTGGTCAATAAAAAAATAGTTGCACAATTACAGGCAAGAGGATGTAATGCTTTGGGTCTGACCGGAGCTGACCTGAACCTGATCAGCGCCAAAAAACGTCCTGTAAAGGACATTGATTATGGTTTTGTAGGAGATATAAATGACGTAAACAGCAGGGAACTGCGCATCATCATCAATGAAAATGTTGTTCCCGTAATCGCTCCTCTGACCCATGATTGTAAAGGCCGGTTGTTAAACACCAATGCCGATACAATAGCTGCAGAATTAGCATCGGAACTGGCTGCATACTTCAATGTTTACCTCTTTTACTGCTTTGAAAACAAGGGCGTTCTGCGAAACCCTGACGATGAAAACAGTATAATTTTCGAACTCGATGCCCCTATGTTTCAGCAATACAAACAGGAAGGAATTATTCATTCGGGAATGATCCCCAAACTTGACAACGGATTCAGGGCAAAAAGAAACGGAGTAAAGGAGGTGCTGATAACTAATCCTGAAAATGTGGCAACCGGCAAAGGCACCCGAATAATATAAATAAATCTGTTGTCGGTTTTTCGGTTTAAAAAACTATCTTTGCAAAAATCTAAAAATTAAACTTTCCCAAGAAAGTTTACTAATAATTACTGGTAATTAATAAAATGGGTAGATCACAAGAATCATTTAACAAAAAAGAAGTCAGGAATAAAAAGGAGAAGAAGAGAAAAGATAAAGAGAAAAAAAGACTGGCCAGGAAAAACAGTGGGAAAGGCAATAGCCTGGACGACATGATTGCCTATGTTGATGAGCATGGCAATATTACTGACACCCCCCCTGATCCGGATAAAAAGGAAGAAATCAGTCTGGAAGACATTCAAATCAGTGTACCTCGTGGCCCGCTGGAAGCATCTGATCCTGTACGAAAGGGAACAGTAACCTATTTTAACTCCTCAAAAGGTTTTGGATTCATAACCGACAAGGAAACCAAGGAAAGTATCTTTGTGCATATGAATAATACACTGGAAGATATTCGCGAGGGGAACCTGGTAAGTTTTGAAGTAGAAAGAGGCCATAAAGGACTTGTTGCTGTTAAAGTACAAATTGTCAGATAATACCTCAACTCTTATTCCCGGAAGCCTGCGACCTGGATTTGTCTCCCAGATAACCCCCATGATGCCGTTTGGCATAATCGGAACTTGTGAAGCCAATCTTTTTCATCATCGCAACAACCAGTGCATCACCTATTACAGTCATGACAGTGGTGGATGTAGTCGGGGTAAGACCTAACGGACACACCTCAGCCGGGTTACCTGTATGAATAAAAACATGTGCATTCTGAGCAAGAGCACTTGCCGGATCCCCGGATATGACAATTAGGGGTAAACCAGGATTGAGATTATTGGCCAACCCAACCAGTTCAATTATCTCGCGTGTTTTTCCTGAATTTGAAATGAGCAATAAAACATCGTTGGTCTGGATCACTCCCAAATCGCCATGTTGGGAGTCGCTTGGATGTAGAAAAACAGCAGGCGTTCCTGTAGAACTAAATGTTGTTGCAATATTCTGAGCAATCTGTCCTGCCTTTCCCATCCCACTGGCAACTAATTTCCCGTTTTGTAAATGAACCCGCTCGTAAATAACTTCAATAGCTTTTGAAAATGAGCTACTTACGGGAATATTTCTTATCGCTTCAGCTTCCTTCTCAATTACTTTTTGAACCAATTCTTCCATATCGATTTAATTTCATGCAAATTTAAGTTAAATTTGGTATTTTTGCCTCTAATTTATACTTCTGTATTTAAAAATATAATAATGAAAATTCACGAGTATCAAGCCAGAGATTTATTCAGCAAATACGGAATTCCTGTTCCCGACGGGGTAGTGTGCCATTCACCCGAAGAAGTAGCAACAAAAATTCCTGACACCGACAGACTTAGAGTAGTAAAAGCTCAGGTTCATGTAGGCGGCAGGGGAAAAGCAGGGGGAGTTAAACTGGCAAGAAATAAAGCGGAAGCCATTGAAAAAGCAAAAGAGATTCTGGGTATGCAGATCAAAGGGCTTGTTGTGAAAAAAGTCCTGGTTGCCGATGCTGTTGACATCGATAAGGAGTTTTATATCGGACTGATTAACGACAGAAATACAAAATCTGTTATCCTCATGGCTAGTGCCGAAGGTGGTGTGGAGATTGAAGAGGTTGCCCGTAACACACCGGAAAAAATTATTAAAATGAGTATTAACTCCACACTTGGATTGATGGACTGGCAAGCCCGGGAGGTTGCCCTGCAACTATTTGATGATCCAGATCAAATGCGCCAGGCAGTTAAAATATTTAAAAAGCTTTACCGCCTGTATATAGATACTGACTCCACCCTGGCCGAAATTAATCCCCTGGTAGTTACTCCCGACAAAAAGGTTATCGCCATCGATGGGAAAATGAATTTTGATGACAATGCATTATACCGTCAACCTGATATTTTAAATATGCGAGAGGTGTCTGAAGACGAACAGAAAGAAATAAATGCCCATGAAAAAGGGCTTTCCTACATTAAACTTGACGGTAATATCGGATGTATGGTGAATGGCGCAGGATTAGCCATGGCTACTATGGATCTGATAAAACTCTACGGAGGTGATCCTGCAAACTTTCTGGATATTGGTGGATCATCAAACCCTGAAAAAGTAGTGGAAGCGATGCATATTCTGTTAAGCGACAAAAATGTTAAAGCTGTTATGATCAACATTTTTGGTGGAATAACCCGTTGTGACGATGTAGCGCGGGGACTTGTTGCTGCCATGAAACAGATTCAGACCAACATTCCGGTTGTGATCCGGTTATCAGGGACCAATGCCAAAGAAGGTCTAAACATCATCAGGGAATATGGCCTCCCTACTGTTTCAACCATGAGCGCAGCAGCACAAAAAGCCATTGAACTTAGCAAAGAATAGAATCATGAGCATACTTATCGACAAAAACACAAAAGTTCTCGTCCAGGGGATAACCGGACGTGACGGGGCATTTCACGCCGCAAAAATGAAAGAGTATGGAACCCGTATCGTAGGAGGAACTTCTCCGGGTAAAGGCGGGACATCCATAGAAGAAGTGCCGGTTTTTAATACGGTAGAAGAAGCTGTTCGAACGACAGGCGCTACAGCATCCGTAATTTTTGTGCCGGCTCCTTTTGCAGCCGATGCCATTCTGGAAGCCAGCTTTGCCGGGGTAGAACTGGTAGTCTGCATAACCGAAGGTGTTCCTGTTAAGGATATGATCGGCGTGACTCCGGTACTTAAACAAAAAGGAACAAAACTGATCGGGGCAAACTGTCCGGGACTTATCACACCTGATGAATGCCTCATCGGAATTCTGCCTGGAATGATATTCAAAAAAGGGAAAACCGGTCTTATTTCGCGCTCAGGAACCCTTACCTACGAAGTGGTAAACCTGCTAACTGAAAATAACCTGGGGCAATCAACCTGTGTTGGAATCGGAGGTGACCCGGTTGCAGGTCTGTACTTTATCGATCTTCTGGAAATGTATGAAAATGACCCGGGAACAGATGCAGTAGTCTTAATTGGTGAAATAGGAGGCGATGCAGAAGAACAAGCCGCCCATTTCATTAAAAATAATATGACAAAACCGGTGGTGGCATTCATCGCAGGTCAATCTGCCCCACCGGGAAAAAGAATGGGGCATGCAGGAGCCATCATCTCAAGTGGGTCTGGTACAGCTGCAGAAAAAATATTGGCATTTAATCAGGCAGGTGTCCCGGTAGCTAAAGAACCCGGAGAAATACCTGAACTCGTAAAAAAAATGCTCGAAAAAAAATAATTCTTCGAAAAAAATTGTTTTTTAAATGCACATGTTAATCTTTTAAACTACATGCAGTTTATTGCTATTGAAGGGAATATAGGTGCTGGTAAAACAACCCTGGCAAAAATGCTGTCGGATGACCTCCAGGCAAAATTGATCCTGGAACAGTTTGCCGATAATCCATTCCTTCCTAAATTCTATAAAGATCAGGATAGGTACTCTTTCCCTCTTGAACTTTCTTTTCTTGCTGATCGATATAACCAAATAAAAAAAGAGATCTTTAACCGTGACCTGTTCTATCCCCTTGTCATCGCAGACTACTACTTCTCAAAAACCCGTGTTTTTGCTCAAAACACTTTAAAACGCGATGAATATCACTTGTTTAAAAAAATTTTTGACATGGTTTCCGAATCTATACCAAAACCTGATCTATATGTATATCTACATGCCGATACTCAAAAATTACTTGAAAACATAAAAAAAAGAGGCAGGGATTATGAGGGAGATATCTCCGAATCCTACCTGGATCATATCAGAGAAGGTTATTTCAACTACATGAAACAAGTCCGGTCATTTCCGGTTCTGGTAGTGGATATTAATAAAATCGATTTTGTGAGAAATAATAGCCATTACGAAATGATCAGGGAGGTGCTTTTTAAGAGTGAATATAAATTAGGCCTAAATCGTCTGATTTTATCTTAAAAATAAACCGTCATCTTTACAAAATTGAAAAAGCTTTTTACTTTTGTAATCCATGGGGAGGAATTAACACTGAAAAATTTATTTATACGCATGTATTTTTATTTTTTTCAGGGTATACCTTTAAATCAAACGGAAAGAATGGGATGAAATATCATTTATAATTAAATAATTGGGTACGTTATGAAAAATTTCTCTTTAAAATCATTTTTGTTTTTTATACTGGCTGTCTTCATCTTATCAGGCTGTGCCGGACTAAAAAAAATGAAGAAGAACGCGGATCAGATTCAGTTCAGAGTTACACCTGAAGTGTTGGAGACACATGCAGATAAAGTTGACATTGCCATTGACGGCAGATTTCCTGCGAAGTATTTCAATAAAAAGGCGAAGTTGACAGCTACTCCTGTATTAAAACATGAAAATGGTCAGACAATCCTTAGCCCGGTGACCTTGCAGGGAGAAAAAGTACAGGCAAACAACCGGGTCATCAGTTTTAATGCCGGAGGAACATTTAACTATAAGGATGCTACTGATTTTATAGAAGCTTTGAGAAAATCAGAACTTCTGATCAATATGACAGCTTCAAAAGGAGCTAAATCGGTTGATTTCAGTCCGGTAAAAATTGCTGATGGTGTTCTTGCAACCAGTACATTGGTAGCTAATGCCCCCAGAGCAATCCTGGGCGTTCGTCGTGAAGCCAATAATACCGGAAAATACGATCCAAACATCGACCCGTTTCAAAGAGTCGTTCCCGATGAAATGGTGGCAGATATCCTTTACATGATCAATCGGGCAAACCTGCGTAATGAGGAAATTACAAAAGAAGACATTATCGAGTACCTGAAATATACCGAAAAAGCCAATGCCGATCAGCGAATCGACCTGAAAGGAATTGAAGTTTCGGCTTATGCATCACCCGACGGAACCATCGATTTAAACACCGAGCTCGCCAGCCAGCGCAAGGATTCATCGTCCGATTTTCTGGCTGAGAAACTCCGGGAAATGGGTATAAATTTTAATCCAAGAACAAAATACACCCCGGAAGACTGGGATGGTTTTAAAGAAAAACTGGAAAAATCAAATATCCAGGACAAAGAACTCATTCTACGCGTTCTTTCCATGTATAATGACCCCGAAGTAAGGGAACGTGAAATACGTAACCTATCGGAAACGTTTACAGTACTGGCTGACGAAATTCTTCCCCAGCTGCGCAGGGCAAAACTGCAAACCAATGTGGAATTCATTGGAAAAACCGATGAGGAACTGAAAGCCATGGCTAAATCAAATCCTGCATCCCTTAATCCTGCCGAGTTACTTTATGCAGCCACTTTGTTTGAAGATTTAACCGAGCAATTTTCTGTTTACAATTCTTTCATTAAGGCATATCCAAATGACTGGCGTGGACCGAACAATGCCGGTTATATCCTGGTAAAACAGATGAAATACAGTGAGGCTAAACCTTTGTTCGAAAAGGCTGAAACATTGAAGAACGATGATCCCATCATCAAAAACAATATGGGTGTCCTTGCTCTTTATGAAGGAAAGGTTGCCGAAGCAGAAACCTTGTTTGGAGCAGCAGCTGGGGCAGGTAAAGAGGTCAACTACAACCTGGGAATGGTAAGCATGAAAAAAGCAAACTACGATCAGGCTGTCAGGTATTTCAGCGAATTTCAGGATGTCAATTCAGCACTGGCAAAAATCCTGACCGGCGACAACAACGGAGCGCTTAGGGACCTGGAAGCTTTCGATGCCCCAAACTGCTTCATGAAAGAATACCTGAAGGCAGTGATTGGTGCCCGCACAGCAAGGGAAAGCCTGCTATACGACAGCCTGAAAGAAGCTTGTCGTTTAAACTCCGATATGAAAACAAAAGCAAAAACCGACCTGGAGTTTGCCAAGTACTTTAACAATACGCGTTTTACTGAAATTGTAAATTAACCTTTACTGAATAAATACCAGAGGGCAGTCATAAAAGGTCTGCCCTCTGTTTTTTATGAAGTTTCTCGTTTATTTTAAAAAAATGACTGTAAAATTTCATATCTTTTATTAATAATTGCTCAACTTATCAACATGGAAATCATTCATAATTATATCGAAAAAAACAAAGACCGGTTTCTGGAGGAACTATTTGAACTGATGCGCATTCCTTCAATAAGCTCTGTTAAAAGTCACAAACCCGACATGTACAAAGCTGCTGAATACTGGAAAGAGCTCTTGCTTAAGTCAGGAGCCGACAAAGTCGAAATTTTTGAAACCGATGGCAATCCCGTAACCTATGCCGAAAAAATTATCCATCCTTCAATCCCCACCGTTTTGATTTATTCCCACATGGATGTTATGCCTGTTGACCCGGTCGATAAATGGGATACGGACCCTTTTGATCCACAAATCCGTGATGGAAAAATCTGGGGACGTGGTGCTGACGATGATAAAGGTCAGGGCATGATGCATGCCAAAGCATTCGAATTAATGGTACAAACCCATACACTTCCCTGTAATGTAAAATTCATGATTGAGGGAGAAGAAGAAATCGGCTCTCCCAATTTAGGAAAATGGTGTGCTGCACATAAAGAGATGTTGAAAGCCGATATTATCCTGGTGTCCGATACATCTATGATTGCTGCTGACATCCCATCTGTTACAACCGGATTACGCGGCCTGGCCTACTGGGAAGTAGAAGTCACCGGACCAAACAGGGATTTACATTCGGGATTATTCGGAGGAACAGTTGGTAACCCGATCAATATCCTTTGCTCTATGATCGCAAAAATGACTGATGAAAACGGAAAAATCACTATACCGGGATTTTATGACGACGTGTCAGAGGTTTCGGATGAAGAGCGTCAACTTTTAAACCGTGCCCCCTTCAGTGAAGATACATATAAAAAAGCAATCGGAGTCCGGGAATTAACGGGAGAAAAAGGATATTCACCGGTTGAAAGAACAGGAATAAGACCTTCATTTGATGTTTGCGGTATTTGGGGCGGCTATACAGGAGAAGGAGCAAAAACAGTGTTGCCGTCAAAAGCATTCGCAAAAATTTCTACCCGGCTGGTGCCCAACCAGTCCAACGAAAAAATAGCCAAATTATTCAAAAAATATTTTGAATCCATCGCTCCTGGATCTGTTCAGGTGGAAGTGACTCCATTGCATGGAGGACAGGGATATGTGTGCCCCATAAACATACCGGCATATCAAGCCGCAGAAAAAGCATATACCGATGTTTATGGTAAGAGACCAGTTCCGGTACGATCAGGAGGGAGTATTCCCATCATTTCAACATTTGAGGAAATATTAGGAATTAAATCGATACTCATGGGATTTGGCCTGGAATCAGACGCTATCCACTCTCCCAACGAAAACTTCCCCCTGGAACAATTTTTTAACGGGATAAAAACAATCCCATTATTCTATAAGTATTTTGCTGAATTAAATAAACTTTCATGATGAGTCTATAGGATATTTGCTCATGATACCGCAGCAATCAAAGAAAGTCTTTCTGGTCATCAACAAATTTGCCGGACACCGGAAATGCAAGATAAAGTTGATTGACAAAATTATAAATTTTCTTCAAAAAAATAATTGTACTGTCAGTTTTGAATATACGCAGTATCATGGGCATGCTAAAAGTATTGCTACTGAAGCTGTCAGAAAGGGGTTTCAGCTGGTAGTAGCTTTTGGAGGAGATGGTACAGTAAACGAAGTGGCACAAGGATTGCTCGGAACACCTGCAGTTCTGGGCATTATTCCAGCAGGATCGGGAAACGGATTTGCCCGGGAACTGGGTATTTCAATGAATCTGATAGCAAGTGCCCATACGTTAATTGATGGTACTGTCAAAAATACAGATGTCTGCCTGTTCAATAACAAACCTTTTCTTTGTACTTGCGGAATTGGTTTTGATGCCCGGGTAGCCGACCAGATGAACAAGTCGACTTCCCGTGGTTTTTTCCGGTACATACAGTTAACAGCAAAAGAAAGCCTGACGTTCAAACCTTTCGGGGTGCGACTACTTCTGGATGATCGATATTTCGAAGAAAAAATATTTATGGTCACATTTGCCAATATATCCCAGTTCGGCAACCATGCAATTATTGCTCCTCAGGCCAAAATTGATGACGGACTGATCGATGTGATCGTGATCAAACCTTTCAGAAAAATTTGGCTCCCCATTTTGGCCATCCTGCTGTTCACTCGTTACTTTCCCCGATTACCAATTGTTGAATACATCCAGGTAAGAAAAGCAGAAATTCTTCAGACAGATGCTGATTCATTTCATCTCGACGGGGAACCTCAGGAACTTATTCTTCCATCAAAAATGACCATTCATTCAGGGAAAATCCCGGTAATGAGTGCCAAATAACCCCCAGCCTGTTCGGCAAGTTTATAAAGTTTAAAAGAATAAGCTTGCAAACATGGAAAAAACAAGACCGCAGATGGCTATTATCGATTCCATAACAGTCCAGCTTTGCAGTGTTTGCTTCTCATTCATTCCCAAATATTTTCCAACCAGCCAAAAGCCACTGTCGTTTACATGAGAAAGCAACGTGGCGCCCGATGCTATAGCAATTACAACCAATGCACGTTGTGGATCGTTGAGACCAAATTCATTGATCACGGGTGCAATAATACCTGCCGCTGTAATCATGGCCACAGTAGCAGACCCCTGCGTAACTCGCACAACGGCAGCCAGCAGCCAGGCCAGCACTATGGGAGGCAAGGCTGAGTTAACCATAGTTTCAGCCATAATCTGCCCAATGCCACTATCTACTAAAACCTGTTTTAATACCCCGCCTGCGCCGGTAATTAAAATGATAATGCCTGCAGGGCCAAGTGCTTTGGTGCTTAAATCAAGTATCCTTTGCTTGTCCATGCCCCGCCTGATGCACAAAAAATAAATGGCAATAAGAGTGGCAATGATCAGAGCTGAAAAGGGATGCCCAAGAAATTCCAGGATGTCGGTAATAACGCTTTTTTGAACGACACCTTTTGAAACAACCAGACCGGTAAATGTATTCACAAGAATTAAAAATAACGGAATGGAAATGATGATGGCAATCAACCGGAAAGAAGGTAAATTGTTGGTGTCGACATCAACCGGCTGTTTATCAAAATCAAAAGGCGGCTCAAGGTAGATTTTTTTTGAAATGTAATTCCCCCATAATGGACCTGCAATAATGGCGGTAGGAATACCTAAAATTATTCCCATTAAAATAACCCACCCCAACTGGGCATTGATGATATCAGCCACGGCAACAGGTCCTGGTGTTGGCGGGATAAAGCTGTGTGTAACGGCAAGCCCGGCAAGAAGCGGAATACCATAATAAAGCAACGATCGTTTGGTATCGCGCGACAGGGCATAAATGATAGGAACAAGGATAATAAAACCAACATCCAGGAAAACAGGAATTGCCACCACAAAACCTGTGATCATCATTGCCCATGATGCCCGATCCTTTCCAAACTTTTTAACAAGGTAATGAGCCAATGATTCAGCACCACCCGATGACTCCAGCATTTGCCCGAAAATGGCACCTAACCCCACAACTGTTGCAACAAAACCAAGTGTTCCGGCCATACCATCCTGTATCGCCTGAACCACATCATTCAACGGCATCCCGGCAACAATACCGACATAAATGGCAGTAATCAGCAAAGAAATAAAAGCACTGATCTTAAGCTTTAAAATCATAAAAAGCAGCAGTGCCACTGCTGAAATAATAATAAAAATTAAAAAGGTTGTTGACATATTTTCCCGAATTCAGATTTTGGTATAAAGTTATGATTTCACCTGAGTTCGGCAAATAAAAAAAACAGACTTATATTTGTGTGAAAGAAACAGTGAAAATTGCTATTTTACCGGCAGTTTATAAAACCACTCTAAAAAGCATTTTGTTTAATGAAACGAAAAACGATCGAATAAAATCGGCCATGTGAATGAGAGACAAATACAAGCGCTAATACATTTAACTTTTCAAAAATAAAAAAAGATCCATGCAAAAAACATTATTTATCCTGATTTTAGTTCTGACTTACCTCTTCAGCTTTGCTCAGCATGCAGATGAGTTTGTAGTAAACTATGACGAAAATAAAGTTCCCCGGATTGAGATCTCAGACCCGCTGACATCCTTCCAGGGACGTACGATAAAAAACAAAAGACAATGGGAAAAAAAGCGCCGGCCGGAACTGTTGGATTTTTTTACTACCCATGTATATGGGAAAGTTCCCGGAAAACTAAAAATATCATCCTGGAAAATTGTTGAGCAGGATATGAATGCCCTCAATGGAAAGGCACGTCGCAAACAGATTGACCTTACTTTCACCAAAAACGGGAAAGAACTCACTTTCAATATGCTGATCTACCTTCCGAAAAACGTAAAAAGTGCCCCCCTTTTTCTGGGCTACAATTTTTATGGAAACCATACAGTTACACAAGATGTGAATATAATCATCTCCAGTGCATGGGCCCGGAATAATGTTTCCAATGGAATAACAAACAACCAACTCACGGAAAAATCCAGAGGGATGAGTGTGGATAGCTGGCAGGTAGAAAAAATTATTGATGCCGGTTATGGGCTTGCAACCATTTATTATGGAGAAGTCGATCCTGACAAGGATGACTTCACCGATGGAATCCATTCGCTTTTTTATAAAAAAGGTCAGGAGCGACCAGCTCCCGGAGAGTGGGGTTCTATTGCTGCATGGGCATGGGGATTAAGTCGTGCCATGGATTACCTCGAAGCCGATGATGACATCGACGATTCCAAAGTGATTGTTTTTGGCCATTCCAGATTAGGAAAAACTTCGCTTTGGGCGGGTGTTGTCGATCAACGTTTTGCGGCAGTCATTTCCAACAACTCCGGCTGCGGAGGAGCAGCACTCTCCAAACGTCAGTTTGGCGAAACAGTAGAGCGAATCAATACAAGTTTTCCTCATTGGTTTACCTCAACTTTTATACGTTATAACCAGAATGAAAAAGCATTGCCTGCCGACCAGCATGAACTGCTGGCCCTGATAGCGCCCCGTCCGGTGTATGTAGCCAGTGCAGAAGATGATCAGTGGGCCGATCCCAGGGGTGAATTCCTGGCAACCTATTACGCTACACCAGTTTTTGAACTGTATGGGAAAAAAGGAATTCCCTCCAACGAAATGCCCGGTATTAGCCGGCCCGTTCAGCAAACCGTTGCCTATCATATACGTCCGGGTGGACATGGTGTAACTGCATTTGACTGGGATCAATATATCCGGTGGGCCGACAAGCAGCTTTTCCATAAAAGTTTTGAACCTAAAACGCACGTATCTATCGTGGGGGAAAAATTTCATATAAATAACAAACCCACTTTCAAGGGCAAAACATGGCAGGGAATATCTGTGGAAGGACTTCTGCCCAATTCACGTATGGTACAAGGAGTTTTTGATGACCTGAACCCTGAAACAGTAGATAAATGGAGATACCCCGACACCAACCAATGGGATCCCGAACGCAACACCCGCGAATTTATCGAAGCTATGCCCGAATGGCGAAATCATGGGTTGCTGGCATTTACAATCAACTTCCAGGGAGGAAGCCCGGAAGGGTATTCCGCAAATCAACCCTGGGAAAACAATGCTTTTTATCCCAACGGAGACCTGAGGCCTGCATTTGCCAACCGGATGAAACACATAGTTCAAAAAGCAGACGAACTGGGAATGGTGGTTATTCTTGGAATCTTCTACTTCGGACAGGATGAAAGATTGCAGGATGAACAAGCCGTAATTGCTGCAGTAGATAACGTAGTCAACTGGATACAGGAAAATGGTTATTCCAATATTCTCATCGAGGTAGCAAACGAATGTAACAACAGGAAATATGAGCATGAAATCATAAAACAGGAGAGAATCCATGAACTAATCCTCAGGATAAAAGAAAAAGCTCCCGGATTACCCGTCTCCACAAGCTTCAACGGGAATACCCTGCCCCCCGATAAGGTGGTTGAAGTTTCCGATTTTGTACTGATCCACGGAAACGGGGTGAAAGAACCATCACGCATCACAGAAATGGTGAATCAGGTACGTGCTCTGCCGTCTTATCGTCCCATGCCCATTGTTTTTAATGAGGACGATCATTACAACTTTGACAAACCGGAGAATAACTTTGTTAATGCCACCAAGGCTTATGCATCCTGGGGATTCTTCGACTTCAGAAATAAGGGAGAAGATTTTAACGAGGGGTATCAAAGTGTTCCGGTAAACTGGGGAATCAGCTCCGAACGAAAAACTGATTTTTTTAATCAAACAAAAAAAATTTTCCTCAACGATTAGAATACAATTAATATATTAATCTAAATTTTTATTTCATGAAAACTTATATTCTCGTCCTGATCGTGATGTTTGCAGTCAGTTCCTGCAAGAATTCGGAACCAAAAACGTTTAGTCTTTTTAATGGTACCGATCTGAGTGGTTGGCACGTGGACGTACCTGCGATGGACAACAATCCTGACACCCTCAACCCGTTCATTGTCCGCGATGGAATGCTGGTTAGTCTGGGTACACCAGGTGGCCACCTGATCACCGATTCGGTTTATCAGAACTACCGGCTTGAAGTAGAATACCGTTTTGCCGGTGAACCGGGCAACTGCGGAGTCCTGGTTCATGCATCCACGCCAAGGGCTTTATACAGGATGTTTCCCAAATCACTCGAAGTGCAAATGATGCATGAAAATGCCGGCGATTTCTGGTGCATTGTGGAAGATATAGAAGTTCCTGACATGGAAGAACGTAGAGGGCCCAAGGAAGAATGGGGAATCACTGAAGGAAAAGGCAGGAGAATTAAAAACCTGACCGACGGATCAGAAAATCCTGTGGGTGAATGGAACACCATGACCATAGAATGCTTCGAAAGGGAAATTAAAATCTGGTTAAATAATGACCTGGTAAACCACGGGTTCAATTGTACGGCCAGCAAAGGGCAAATTGCAGTCCAGGCCGAAGGCTCCGAAGTGGAGTTCCGTAAGCTGGAATATACCCCCATTTCAAAAATTACCGAAACAGAATGATTTCATGATACCATCAACAAAGATATTCATATCATTTTTAAAATAGCTGATTTAACCAAACTTGAATTGTTATTTCTTAAAACTATAAAACCTATCACCATGAACAGAATCATTTTAGCATATATTGTTGTTGCTGCATTTTTTGCCGGTTGTAGCCGGCCAATGGAAAAAACAGAGCAGTGGGGCGTATTTGAAGTTGTACTGGATGGCCCTGATACAGGAAATCCATACATGGATGTGGATTTGAAGGCCATCTTTAAAAATGGCGAAGAGAGCCTGACTGTTCCAGGATTTTATGACGGCAACGGCATTTTTCGTATCCGTTTTTCTCCATCAGCTCCGGGAGAATGGAGTTATGTTACCGTAAGCAACAATAAAAAGCTTTCAGGTAAAAAAGGAAGATTTGAATGCATTCCCGCCACAGGGAATAACCACGGCCCGTTAAGGATTGTCAATACTTTTTACCTGGAATATGCCGATGGAACGCCTTTCTATTCGGTGGGAACAACTGCTTATCAATGGACCAGCGTAAAACAGAGTATCCAGGAAAAAACACTTGAAACACTGAGTAAAGCGCCTTTCAATAAGATCAGAATGTGCGTTTTTCCAAAACATTACCAGTATGGGAACGACACCGAACCGTGGGTGTATCCCTACAAACGGGAAGGCGATAAAAATGATTTCACCCAACCCAATGTTGAATTCTTTCAAAATTTTGACAAAAGAGTGATGCAGCTGATGGATATGGGCATTCAGGCGGACGTCATCCTGTTTCATCCCTATGATGAATGGGGTTACTGCAAAATGGGGAGTGAAATGAATGAAAGGTATGTCAGGTATATGATTGCACGGTTGTCTGCTTATCGCAACGTTTGGTGGTCCCTGGCAAATGAGTGGGATATTCCCGGATTTAAGGAGAGTATCGACTGGGAGGGCATTGGCCACCTGCTTCAAAACGAAGATGCCCACCAGCGTTTCCGGGGAATACATAACTGGTATAGTTCGGAAGATCATTTTTACGATCACAACCGTCCGTGGGTCACACACGTGAGTACTCAAACCTCCCAGTTTTACAATGCCATCAGGTGGCGTAACCTCTACCAAAAGCCCCTGCTTTTCGATGAGATGCGCTATGAAGGGGATGTGCCAAGCGGTTGGGGGAACCTGACAGGAGAGCAAATGGCCTCCTATTTCTGGATGGCCGGGTTAAGCGGCGGCTACCCGACTCACGGAGATACTTACCGAAACAGTTCGGATGGTTCTGCAGAAGTGCGTTGGTGGGGCAAAGGAGGATTGCTCGTTGGCGAAAGTCCGGAACGGATACAATTCTTCAAGTCTGTCATGGAACAAGCACCCGTTAAAGAAATGATTCCGCAACTGATCGATAACAATAATCCGGGAAAACTGAACAACAATATCTATCTCTTTTCGAAGCCGGCAGCTTATTACCTGGCATATACCGCTGACAAGGATCAATCCATAGAGATTGATCTGACCGGCGACAAGGAATATAAAATGGAGGTGATGGATACCTGGAATATGCAAATCATGGAGGAAAAAACGGTTATGCCGGGGAAAATCATTTACAAAACCAGCTTGCCCTATACCGCATTGCGGTTTTATTCTCTGGAAAACTAAACAATTGATGAGGTGGCCAAATCACCTGACAATTCATTTATTACAGGCGCCACAGGTAATCTTACTCCATTTACCGGCGTATTCTTATTTGCAGTAGATATGTTTATCAGGACATTTATTTTCAATCCCTTTTTTTATGCGTTTCTCAAGGGAGGGTAAGCCGGCGAAAATGAAGGAGTATTTCAGCGCCCGTCGCGGTTGTTGCCATCCTGTGGAAAATTTCATTTGAAAACGTCTAAAGGTGTACCAAAGGGAACCAACCCACACCTGATAACCCTATCTATATAGTTCCTGATCGGGCTTGTGCTGATCACCTTGTCAACTTCATAAATTTGCATCCAAACGAACAACCCTCTGATAAAATAAATCCCGCATACTCAGGGGAAAAAGAAAAATTTATTAATTTTAAAGGCATTTTCGTTACTATTCATAGGTTTTGGATACCTCTGGATTTATATTTAATTATTTTTATACGGGTTGAATACTGAGAAATAAAAAATAATCTTATCATATGACAAAAATGAACACTACAGGTATAAATCAGCTGGTAAAAAAACTTTCCGAATCGGTTGTCAGTGCCTCATATATTAAACCGGAACTTTTTGAAAAGTACAATGTAAAGCGCGGATTACGTAATGCGGATCATACCGGAGTTTTGGTCGGTCTGACCAATATTGGCGATGTTGTAGGATACAAAAATGAGGGAAATGAACTCCTCCCCATTGAAGGGAAATTGTTCTATCGTGGCATAGACGTTGAGGATCTTGTTGCCGGGGCAATATCCCAGAAACGACATGGTTTTGATGAACTGGTTTATCTTTTGCTGTCCGGCAAATTGCCCAATGAAAATGAGTTTACTGAATTTATGAACTATATGGGTTCCCTGCGTGAATTACCTGGTGAATTTACCAACAGCATGATTCTGGCAAACAGAGGATCCAACTTAATGAATATGCTGGCAAGAACTGTTTTGGCACTCTATAATCTGGATGATCATGCAGATAACATCTCCCCGGAATACCTGATGGAGCAATCCTTAAGCCTGATCGCCAAGTTTCCTTCCATTATTGCTTATTCTTTTCATGCGCTGAGGCACTCTTACCTGCACAAAACATTATCGATTCGCCATCCCGATCCGGCGTTGAGCACTGCAGAGAATTTCCTGATGATGATGAAAGGGGTAGGAAAATATACCTGTCTGGAAGCCGACATCCTTGACCTGGCGCTAATCCTCCATGCCGACCACGGTGGAGGGAATAATTCCACATTCACCATACGTGTGACCAGCTCTACCCGGACAGATACCTACTCTGCTGTTGCCTCAGCCATCGCGTCATTGAAAGGTCCCCTTCATGGTGGAGCCAACCACGAAGTACTCAGCATGATGGATAATATCAAAAAAAATGTAAAACATTGGGATAATGAACAAGAAGTAGGCGACTATCTTCTTAAAATATTAAAGAAAAAAGCCCACGACCGGTCAGGAAAGATTTATGGTATCGGTCATGCTGTTTATACCATTTCCGACCCCCGGGCAAAATTATTAAAACAACAAGCCCGCGAGCTTGCCATTGAAAAAGGCCGGCTGGAGGAGTTCGAACTCTATGAAATTATCGAAACCCTGGCCCCTCAGATATTCTATAACTTTAAATACAAGGGAAATAAAGTCGGCAAACGTGTTTGTGCAAATGTCGATTTTTATTCAGGATTTGTATACAATTGCATTGGAATAAAAGAACAGCTTTATACCCCGTTGTTTGCCATGTCGCGTATTGCAGGCTGGTGTGCTCACCGCCTGGAAGAGCTTAACTTCGGAGCAGGAAGAATCATCCGCCCGGCATATAAGAATGTACTGTCTTTACATCAATATGTCCCCATGAGTGATCGTTGAAGCAGTCATTAATACTATCAGCAAATCATATGAACTTACAAAAAAAAGTATCGGCCATTGCTTTTGGAGGTTTGGCCTGTTTAATCTTATCGGTTATTTCTGTTGCTCAGGAATCAACCAATCCTACAAATCAAGTCCGTATTAAAATGGAGTTGGGGCACACTGCTATCCACCATTTCAACCAGACAATACGTATTCTTGGCGCTTCACCCGGCCTTAAAGTCACTTCCCTGCATGGAAATTACCAGGAGGACAATGCTCATTCAGGTATCGAAACGCAGGTGTCTGCCGGAGCCGGTGAGGTTGATGAAATCATGTTTGACATCCACTGGCCAGACCCTTCTGTAGCTCCACGCCAGTTGCCGCAACATACATCCATGTGGAAATACCTCCTCGAAAATGGCTCGCCTGGCCAACAAGAAAGGTTGAAGAACGATCCATGGAAGCAACCGGATACACCGGTGTTCTCAGTTATCCTGAATAACGACAGCACCCTGGGCTTTTCGGTGGGAATGGAGCAGTTATTGCGCCAGAAAGCCATTTGGCTGCCACGTTACGACATCTTTATCACTACCACTGAAAAACCTGTAATTTTCCGTGATCATATAGCTTCATTACAAGGGCAACGAACACTAAACCGAATCGAAAATGAACCCGATGCTTCACTGGAACAATTTAAAAACTATTGGACAGATTTTGGAAATCCAACGATTCAGGATCCTTCCTGGGAGAGATGGCAAACGCGGTGGATGGGAACAACAGGCCATCTTACAGTTACTGCCGCAGCAAACGGAGCGATCTATAAGTTTGCCGTTGACCGACTGGGAAATGTCAGACCCGATTTTGCTTCTCCATATAAGTTTCGACTGGATCTTTCCTGGAAGGATAGTCAATGGCAAAGCCAAAAAATTACTGATGGATTGCCAATAATTGTCACCGCATTCGAAAAAGAACAACAACAAATTGAAATAGAACAGTTTGCTGCTCCTTTCATCGATGTTGATGCAGCAGTTTACGGATATTTACCCAGCGTCTTTCACAGTAAGGTGAATTTTTCAGGAGAAAGCGGTCCTGTAAACTTCCAGATCGCTTTCAACAACGAGAATAAAAGTCGTCCAATTGAGATCAAACATGTCGATGAAAATAATTGGATGCTTGTCGACCAACAAACAGGGGATATCCTGCTGATGGTGGAAACAGAAAAAGGGATGTACCTGGCGCTGGATGATCAAAAAGAAACCAGCCATGGTCAGTGGGTACTCCTTAACGTTTCCGGCCGGTTAAAAAAAGGCAATTCCTGTTCTTTCACAACGAAATTGCCGTCTCCTGCAGCTGCCTCTTCTACAATGAATGTGTTAAAAAACCTGGATCACGACACGGCAAAAAAGGGAGTCATTGGCTATTGGGAAGAATGGATAAACCGGGGCGCACAATTCAGTGTTCCAGAAGAACCTATCAATAATTTAATCAGGGCAAACCTTTGGCATGCATTAATTTTGCCCCGGCATACCCTGAATCAGGCCAATGAATTTCACATGGATATTCCTTATGCCAATACAGCATATGGTCAAAAAAATGCCGACTGGCCAATCAACCAGGCAGTTTATGTGGATTATATGATTTATGGATTACGAGGATATGAGCAAACGGCCACCGATGAAATATCCTCCATGTTTCGTTCGCAACAGCAGGCCAATGGAAGGATGGGAGGTTTTGCCAATTGGGGGGTATATTCGCCCGGGCATCTGTACGCTATTGCTCAAAACTTTCTGCTTTCTCGTAATCGCGAACAATTTGACCAGTTACTGCCCCAGGCAATAAAACTTCTCGATTATTGCCTGATTGAACTGGCAAAGGCGAAAATAGGAACCAATAAATCAGGACTCATAGTTGCCCCATTGAACGATCTGAGTGAATCGGAGTCGGAATGGGCATTTACTCAGGCATATTTTGCCGGTGGTCTTGAACTCTTTGGCCAGGCCTTATCCATCTATGGCCATCCCCGGGCAAAGGAAGTATGCCAGGTTGCAGACCAACTAAAATATGATATTGATAAGGCATTCTCCAAGAGCAGCGTAAAATCACCGGTTATTCAACTGGCAAATGGCACATGGGATAATTTTGTTCCTACCGATGCACGCACTCCCCGACGCTTGCTGGATCAGTGGTATCCTTCCAGTATCGATACAGGCCCCTTGCATCTACCACGCCTGGGAGCGGTTGATCCCTTCGGCTGGCTTACTGATGCCATGCTCCATGACCATGAAGATAATCTCTTCCTCCATAATTGGGGCGCAATGAATGAACCGGTATATATTCCTCAGGCAACCGTTTACCTGCTCAGGGATGAGCCTAAAGCTGCAATACGCTCTTTTTACAGCATGACTGCCTGTGCATTCTCACATAATCAATATACTCCTCTCGAACACCGGTGGGGTCATCCGGTTTATTACTCTCCACCCAGCACCGATGGAGCATGGTTTGAAGTACTCAGAAAAATGATACTGAACGAAGTTGGTTTTGACACCCTGTTTCTGGGACAGGCAATGCCCCGGAATTGGTTCTCAAAAGGAGAAAAAACGATAGTTCAACAAGCGCCTTCCTATTTTGGCCCTGTATCCTGTTCATTCGAAGGAGTAAACTCAAAAAATGAAATAAACGCAAATATTGAGTTGTCAGACCGGAATCCTCCAAAGGAATTACGTATCCGCTTCAGACATCCCTCCTCAGACACAATCCGGTCAGTCCGGGTAAACGGTGAACACTGGCAAAACATTAACAGGGAAAAGGAATATATTACCATACCTCATCCCGCTCCGGGAAAATATGCAATTACTGCTACTTATTAATCCGGATCCAATCCGGTTCATATGTAATTTGTTTAGTCTTTTCTTCTGGAACGGGTGATCTGCCGGTTAATCTTGTATGTAAAACCAATGGTGATAAACTCTCTCAACTGCAACTTTGGCTTTTCATCAATTTTTATATCGTTGGCATCATAAACCGGGAATAATACATTTTCATCATAAATAAAATGAACCAGCATCCGCATGTTGATATGATCCGTCAGTGGCATGATCAACAGGTTTTCCCAGTTCATATCCAGGTTTCCTTTAAGTTGTAAATAATTGATGAACATTTTGAATTTTGTTTCCCAGGTAATATCAGTAGTGATATTTCTTCTGTAGAATATATCTGTATTTAACCCTGGTTCCCAAACACTACGTTTGCCTTTCTCAATACCAAAACTTACCTGATTAATTTTAGCCGTATCACGAACAAACACATTTTTTGCTGTTATAGGAGAAAGAAAAAGTGAAAAATTGTGTTTGGCTTATAATCCAACCCCACTTTGAAAAAAGACCGGGCAGGAGACATAAATGCCGAAATGGGATTTGGATTTTTCGAAGTTGGGTATTTATACCCGTTAAAAAACTGGGTTTCGTAGTTAAATTCTGCGCCGTAATACCACTTTTTAAATGCGCTGACCCCAAAGCGGGAGGTAATTTCAAATTTGTCATCGTTTTTCTGCAACTCTGCACCTTCACCTCCTGGTCTGATCCAGCCATTCCTGAATTCACCTGAATTCTCCCATTTCACCTTGCCATCATGTCGCGAATAATTTGCAAATCCCTTCAATACAATCTGAAGAGAAAGAGCACTTTGGCCCCCTTTCTTCCAGTTTTCAAGGTAAGTCTGAGTAAAACCCACAGTACCATCTCCACCCAATCGCCAGGGAGTATAAGCCTGGTATCGTTGAGTTACCCCGGTTAATCCCGAAACTCCCCGATGAAGAGTTTTGAAATCAAAATCTTTCGTCTGACGGGGCTTAAACCTGCTGATAGTAACCCCATCATCAATTAACATCTGCATCGTCCTTTTGTCAATACTCTTAACCATAATTCGCAAAGAATCGTTTTGTTCATTCTTCAACCAAACCCTTGAAAAATAGGGATTACTGTTTTGCAATAAAATGGCAGACTCCTCCCCTGCCAGGTTCGTCATGGTAATACGAGTTGTATCCATTACATCGGCATATCTGACGAGATCAGAAATTACAAGAGAAATTGAGTGATTAACCATCTGTACCGTAGAGTCATTATACGCTTTCAAAACTTCGTAATTATTGATTCTTACGGAATCGGTCAGATATTTTTTGTAAGAAGAATATTCCTCTTCAAATTTTTGATGACGATAATTTTCAATGATGACATCCCGAAAAGCATTCATTACAGAATCGTTATAAGCCAACCGTTTCTGTTCAATAAATCTGATTTTTATACTGTCAAGTCTCAAAAATTTCCGAAAATCATCGGGCGACTGCATCATGGAATCCGGAATTACATCAGGCAGGTTTATACTATCGGGTAACGAATAAATGCCACTTTCAATAAGCCGACGTCCCTCACCTGGTGGAATAGTTCCGGCTTGTTCCTCCAATCCGGATAACAATTCAACCGGTATCGATAATTCATCCTGGAAATATTTCCTCTGAAGCATGGAACCCCTGATATCCAAATCTTTTAACAGGGCTGAATAGGGATAATAACCGGGAATCTGCAAACTATCCGAAACATTCTCAGGCAAACGGGAAACATAGATGAAAGAGCTATCCTGAAGTGAACGGTCAATAACCAGTAAAATGGAATCCAGGGGTTCCTTTTCTACAAAATGGATTAATCCACGTACCGATTTACCCATTTCCGGATTTGGAATATACCAGGTCGAATCCTTATCAAAATATTTTTTCAACAACTGAATACCGGTTTCTAACACCTCAGATGGGTCATCACTCTTTTCATCATGTTGAGCTATTGCTGGAAAGAACACAAAAATAAAATTCAGGATAATTATAAATAATCTTCTTTTTTCCAAATGCATAAGGTTAATGTTTTACAGCTTTTCACTTAACGCAAAAATAGTATTTATGTTATTTCGATTCGAATAAATATATTGAATATCCCCGAAAACAGAGATATTTAACCTGAAGTTTTCCTATCCTTAACAACTTGTTTAATCGTTTAACGTTTCATTCAGGAACCGTTTTAAAATAATCATATGCTTCCAAACTCCATCAGAGATGACTTTCCTGCCATCTGATCCTTAAAATTATTGGTTTGCATGGAATAGCTGAAGTTATATCTTACAAATTCTTTGCCATCAACATGAATTGCTCTGTTTGGGTATAATCTGATTTTGCTTTTTTTACTCCTTTTGTAATTCCTAACCAATACGGATTATTTTTGTGGAAGGAATTTTAATAAGAATGATTGAAGTAAAATTTTTCAAACCTGAGAAAACTGCTTCCTGGTTAGTGAAGCAATATGAAATCATTCAATCAACTGTCGACACAAAAATGGAGGATAAATTTGTACCCCGAAGTGATACTTCGTTGGTTTTTCATTTTAAAGCATTGCCGGAGATAGCAGAACCACTGAATTTAATCCTTCCTCAGTTTTTTGTAGTTCCCTTGATAAGCAAGGCAAATACAATAAAAATTTCAGGTGAACTTGATACTTTTATAGTCACCTGCCATCCCTCTGTTCTCTCGTCGGTATTTCATCTCGACATGTCACCTGATCCAAAAATAAGCATTTCTCTTCCCCGTGAATTATTTTTTCCTTTGTGGAAAAAATTAAAACCCTGTAAGTCAACCCAGCAGAGAATCACCCTATTTAATCAGTTCCTGGAAACAATACAGTCTGAACCTTACAAACACGATTTGATTGACCACACATACAACAATATCATTCATTCATGCATTATTCAACCTCTTCCCTTAATTTTAAAAGAGACTCCTAAAAGTTTGAGTGTAATCCAACGAAACTTCATAAAACGTGTTGGGATCAGTCCAAAAACCCTAACGCGGATTGTTCGGGCTAACTATCTGATTGACAAAATCAAAGAAAACAATGTGATCAATTATCAGGATCTGGTGTTTGACGGACATTATTATGACCAGTCACATTTTATTAAAGATTTTAAAGCCATAACAGGGGAAACACCCGGATTCTATTTCAAAAGAAACCTAAGGCTTACAAATATCTTGTCAGGTAAAAACGTCAAATAAAACAAATCCGTCTTCCCAAACTACTTATAATCAACGAAATAATCACAATACAATAACCAGATCCTCTTTTTGTGGCTGTAAAATGCAATACATTCTTTTCAGCAATTACCAAATCCATAAAAACAGTCAGGATAAGGGACAAGACCTGACATTTCATCGCTCGGCAAAACGCCGTTTTTTTACAATCTGTTTCCGACTCTTTCTGCTAATTTGCATACAAATTAAATCAGAAGAAAATGAAAACACTTAATTACTACAT
>Ga0172382_10001897_pt1 | contig 36167 bp, 34 predicted proteins | sample Leawel138RmetaG_FD_122245 | JGI IMG/M metagenome (GOLD analysis project Ga0172382, IMG submission 122245) | Leachate microbial communities from a municipal landfill in Southern Ontario, Canada - Leachate well 138R metaG | ecosystem: Engineered > Solid waste > Landfill > Unclassified | place... | reverse complement strand
CGCAATCGCGAGGTGATCGAATCGCTGCTGGCCGCGGGACTGGACATCGAGCCGCCGGCGCCCCCGCCGGCCGCGGGCGGCGATGGCATCCAGGCATCGCTCGGTGGCCGGATCTTCGTGCTGACCGGTACCTTGCCCGGGATGAGCCGCGACGAGGCCGCTGCCCGGATCCGCGGCAAGGGCGGCACGGTCAGCGGCTCGGTTTCGGCGAAGACCGACTATGTGGTGGCCGGCGAAGCGGCCGGCAGCAAGCTGGCCCGGGCGGAGGAACTCGGCATTGCGGTCATCGACGAGGCCGGCCTGCTCGCGCTCCTGGCCGGACGCGATCCATGAACATGAACACGAACATCGACGCAGCGGGCGCGAGACCCGCGAACAAGGGGAAGAAGGGATGATGGCAATCATCGGCGGCACCGGGCTGGCCGGGCTCGCGGATCTCAGCGACACCCGTCGCCGGGTGGTGCGCACACCCTACGGGGATCCGTCCTGCGCGCTGACCTTCGGGCGCATCGGCACGACCGACATCGTGTTCCTTGCCCGCCACGGCTACGGCCACACGATCGCGCCGCACGAGATCAATTACCGGGCGAACATCTGGGCGCTGCGGGAGGTGGGTGCCGAGCGCATCATCGCGGTGGCTACCGTCGGCGGCATCCGCGACGACTTCGGGCCCGGCGAGGTGATCGTGCCCGACCAGATCATCGACTACACCCATGGGCGCAAGGCGACCTACTTCGAAGGGTCGGGAACGACGGTGACCCATGTCGATTTCACCGAGCCCTATGATGCGGAACTGCGTCGGCTGCTGCTCGATTCGGCGGCGCGTGCCGGGGAAACCATCCACGACGGTGGCTGCTATGGCTGTACCCAGGGCCCGCGGCTCGAGACCGCCGCCGAGATCCGCCGGATGGCGCGCGATGGTTGCGACCTGGTGGGCATGACCGGCATGCCCGAGGCCCTGCTGGCCCGCGAACTCGGGCTGCCTTACGCCTGCATCGCCGTGGTCGCCAACCATGCCGCCGGCCTGGGCAGCAGTCGGCGGAGCATTTCGATGAGCGGAATCCAGGGGGTGCTGGACACTGCGCTGGGGCGCGTCCACGGGCTCCTGTCGGCCTGCTGCTGAAGAAAGGGAAAGGCGCCCGGGCGGAGCCGGGCGCTGTCGGGCTGGTTCAGTCGTCGAACGGAACCGGGCGCGGCGTCCAGTCCGCCGAGGGCGGCAGGATCGGCAGGACGATCATCGGCTGCTCGCCGGTCAGGGTCTTCAGGAAGGCGACGATCTTGTCGTTCTCGTCCTTGGAGTAGGTCCGGCCGAGCTGGATCCGCCCCATGATGTCGACCGCCTCGGCCAGGGTGTCGGCGGCACCGTCATGGAAGTACGGGTAGGTCAGCTCGACGTTGCGCAGGGTCGGTACCTTGAAGCTGAAGCGATCCGCATCCTCGCCGGTGACCGCGGCGCGGCCCTCCGAGGTGGCGCCCTGATAGGGCTCGATGATCCCCATCCTCTGGAACGAGTTGCCGCCCACCGCCTCGCCGTTGTGGCAGGCGATGCAGCCGCTTTCCTTGAAGATCTTGTAGCCCTCGAGTTCCCCGGCCGTCAGGGCGTTGGCCTTGCCGAGCAGCCACTGGTCGAAGCGCGAGTTCGGCGTGACCAGGGTCTTCTCGAACTCGGCGATCGCCCCGGTGACCTGGTCGAGGTCGATCTTCGTGTTCATGCCGAACACCTGCCGGAACTCGCGCACATAGGCGGGAATCGAGGCCAGCATGTCGATCGCGAGGGTATGGCTGAGGGCCATTTCCTCGGGGTTGGCGATCGGGCCGCCGGCCTGCTCCTGCAGGTCGACCGCCCGCCCGTCCCAGAACTGCGCCAGGCTGAGGCTGGAGTTCAGCACGGTCGGCGAGTTGATCGGCCCGCGCTGCCAGCGGTCGCCGATCGAGGTCGGGAGATTGTCGGATCCGCCCATCGAGAGGTTGTGGCAGGAGTTGCAGGAGATGAAACCGGATTTCGACAGGCGCGGATCGAAGAACAGCTTCTTGCCGAGTTCGGCCATGCCGATGTCGATCTGCTTCGGGGGCAGGACCGGCGTGATCGGCTCGTCGAGCGGACTCATCGGTGGCGAGGTCTGGGCGATGGCGATGGCGGCGACAGCTGCGCTGCCGGCCAGGGCGATCGTGGCGACGATGGATTTCAGTTTCATCTTTGTTGCATTTCCCGGAAGTACGGATGGAAGGGATCGGCTGGCGTCAGTATAGCCATATATATGTCATGGGTATTGAGGCGAGTCAATCAGGAAACGCGGTGCGTTCAGGTGTTGCCGCGCAGGGTCTCGAGAAGCTGTGCCTCGATCGCGAGCTCGTGCTTCGGATTGCCCAGGGCCGGCCCGTCGATCACGAACACATCCTCCGCGCGCTCGCCGAGAGTGGTGATCCGAGCGGTGTACAGGTTGACTCCGTGACGTTCGAGCACGAGGGCGATCCGGTAGAGCAGGCCGGTGCGGTCGTTGGCGGTGATCGAGAGCAGCCAGTGATGGCCACGTTCGTCCGGGCGCAGTTCGACGGTGGGATTGATCGGGAAGTGGCGCGAGCGCCGTGAGAGGCGCCCCTGGACGGGCGCGGGCAGGGGAGTTTCGCGGCTCAGGGTCTCGGTCAGTTCCATCTCGACCAGGGGCAGGATGTCCCGGTAGGCCATGATGCCGGCCGGGTCGACGATGACGAAATTGTCGAGCGCATAGCCGTGCGTCGTGGTGTGGATGCGGGCGTCGAGGATCGACAGGTTCTTGCGGTCGAAGTAGCTGCAGATCCGCGCGAAAAGCTCGGGCCGGTCGCGCAGGTAGGCGACGACCTGGAAGCCGCCCCCCGAGAGCGCCGCGCGGCAGCGGACCACCGGCGTCGTGGTGAGCGCATGCGGATGCAGTACCCGGGTGTGCCAGGCGATGTCCTGGGCCTCGGTGCGCAGGAAGTAGCCGATGTCGAGCTTCTCCCATAGCAGGGCGTAGTCCTCGGGCGGCAGCGCTTCGAGGTTGAGAAGCCGGATGGCCTCGCGGCGCCTCGCATCGAGGCGTTCGCCGGGAGCCGGGCGCTCGCCGGCGAGGGTGCGGCGCGCGAGGCGGAACAGGTCCTCGAGCAGCTTCGCCTTCCAGGCGTTCCAGACCCTGGGGCTGGTTCCCCGGATGTCGGCCACGGTCAGCAGGTACAGCAGGATCAGGCGTTCCTCGGTCCCGACCAGGGCGGCGAACTGGCTGATGACCTCGGGGTCGGCCAGATCCTGCTTCTGGGCGAAGGTCGACATCGTCAGGTGCTTCTCGACGAGGAACACGACGGTGTCGATGTCGGCGCGGGCCAGGCCATGGTCGCGGCAGAAGCGCGCTGCGTCCACCTTGCCGAGTTCCGAATGATCGCCGCCGCGGCCCTTGGCTATGTCATGGAACAGGGCCGCGATCACGAGCAGCCAGGGCTTCTCGAGCGAACTGGCGAGCTCCGAGCACAGTGGGTACTCGTGGGCATGCTCGGGCATCTGGAAGCGGCGCAGGTTGCGCACCACCATCAGGATGTGCTGGTCGACCGTGTAGACATGGAACAGGTCGTGCTGCATGCGCCCGACGATGCGCCGGAACGCCGGCAGGTAGCGGCCGAGGATCGACCACTTGTTCATCCGGCGCAGCTCATGGGTGACGCCGCGTTCGGCGGTCAGCAGGGACAGGAACAGTTTGCGATTGGCCGGCTTGCGGCGGAAGTCGGCATTGATGCCATGGCGGGCGAGCCACATCGCGCGCAGGGTGGGCGTGGTCATGCCGCTCAGCGACGGAATCTCCTGCAGCCGCCGGAAGGCTCGCAGGATCGCCGCCGGCCTGCGCCGGAACAGCCCCGGATCGATGACCTCGAGCAGGCCGTTGCGGTCGCGGAACTCGTTGTCGATCGGCAGCGCTTCGCCGCGCAGTCGATAGAAAAGCCGATCCTCAAGGTTCTGCATCAGGATCGTGTTGAGCTGGGTGACCGACTTGGCCGCCCAGTAGTAGCGCTGCATCATCCGCTCGGACGCGAGGCGCTTGCTGCGGTCATCGAAGCCGAGGGCGCGCGCGACCTGCGCCTGCAGGTCGAAAACGAGTCGGTCCTCGCGCCGGCCCGCCTCGATGTGGAGCATGGCGCGGATACGCATGAGCATGCGCTGGTTGACCCGGTAGAGCCGGGCCTCGGCATGGGTCATCAGGTCGCTGTCGGCGAGTTCGGCGGCGTTGCGGCCGATGCCGGCGGCGCGGGCGATCCATACGATCACCTGCAGGTCGCGCAGGCCGCCCGGGCTCTCCTTGGTGTTGGGCTCGAGGCTGTAGGGCGTGTCGTCGTACTTGACGTGCCGCTGCGCCATCTCGAGTTGCTTGGCATGGAAGAAGTCGGCCGCGTCCATCGCCTCGGCCAGGCACGCATCGAGCCGCTCGAAGCTGGCCTTGTTCCCCGCGAGCAGCCGGCGCTCGAGCAGGGCGGTACGCACCGTCACGTCGGCCATCGATTCGGCGAGGCACTCGTCGATGGTGCGCACGGAATGGCCGATCTCCAGGCCGATGTCCCAGCATGCGCCCACGAAGTCCGACAGGGCGGCCGCCGCCGGCTCGTCGGCGGGACGATCGAGCAGGACGAGGAGATCGATGTCCGAATGCGGATGCAACTCGCCGCGACCGTAGCCTCCCACGGCGACCAGGGCGGAATTCGGTGGCAGGCTGGCCTCGGCCCAGAGCCTGCGCAGGGCGCGGTCGGCGGCGCGACTCAGCGCGGCGAGCAGCCGTTCGGGCGCGGGGCGTAGCCGGAAGGCGTCGATCGCGGCCTTGCGGGCATCGGCGTAGGCGGCGCGCAGGGACGGGATCCGGTCCCGGATGCCGGATGTCGTGGCGGCCTGCGCGAGGTCGCCCATGGTGGGCTCAGGCCGTCTGGCGCTGGAGTTCGGGGCGGGCCGGCATGCCGGGCGACACGGTCAGGATCTCGTAGCCGTCGGCGGTGACGAGCACGGTGTGCTCCCACTGTGCCGACAGGCTGCGGTCCTTGGTCACGACGGTCCAGCCATCGGGCAGGTTGCGGATCTCGCGCCGGCCGGCGTTGATCATGGGCTCGACGGTGAAGATCATGCCTTCGACGAGCTCCACGCCGGTGCCCGGCCTGCCGTAGTGCAGGACCTGCGGATCCTCGTGGAAGTTCCGGCCGATGCCGTGGCCGCAGAACTCCCGCACCACCGAGAAGCCATGGGATTCGGCATGACGCTGGATGACGTGGCCGATGTCGCCGAGGCGGGCTCCCGGACGGACCGCCTCGATACCCAGCCACATGCACTCGAAGGTGATGTTGCAGAGCCGGCGCGCCGCGATGGAGGGTTCGCCGACGCAGTACATCCGGCTGGTATCGCCGTGGAAGCCGTCCTTGATGACCGTGATGTCGATGTTGAGGATGTCGCCGGACTTGAGGACCTTGTCGCCGGGAATCCCGTGGCAGACCTGATGATTGACCGATGTGCAGGTCGCCCTGGGGAAGGGGCTGTAGCCGGGCGGCGCGTAGTTGAGCGGCGCGGGGATCGTTCCCTGGACGTCGGTCATGTACGCATGGCACAGGCGGTCGAGTTCCCCGGTGGTGACGCCGGGCACGACCATGGGTGCGATGTAGTCGAGCACCTCGGCCGCGAGGCGGCCGGCAAGGCGCATCGCCTCGATCTCTTCGCTGGTCTTGGGAGTTGCAGTCATGCTAACATTATAGGTTAACCGCGCCGTGCATCTTCTGGCGTCGGAGCCTGGTTGGTCGGGCGTCCGGCGCGTGGCGGGGCGGTTGCCGGAGAGGCTTTCCGGGCACCGGTCGGCTCATGCCGACCCGGACGGGCAGCGGGCGCATCACGCGCATCATGTTACGCCCGGCCCGGCTGGAATCTTTGGTGGACGGATCCGGGATTCGTCCGGGTTCCGGGAGTCCTCCCGGCGGTCCGGGCCAGGCCGGGGCCGCCAAACAGCGCGCCAATCGTTGACGGGTGCGGTCCGGACAAGGTGTCTCCCTGAACAGGGTGTTGCCTTGGAGCGGGCCGTCTTGCCCGGCGGATTCGGGACGCCGCAGCTTGCTGCGGATCGTCGCGGTCGTCGGGCGCGATTCGGTGCAAGTCACAACCTGTTCGCTTGCGGAGTTGAAACCATGTCGGTCACGATGCGACAAATGCTGGAGGCGGGTGTCCATTTCGGTCACCAGACCCGCTTCTGGAATCCCCGGATGGCCCCCTACATCTTCGGCCATCGGAACAAGATCCATATCATCAACCTGGAGAAGACGGTCGTCATGCTCCAGGACGCGCTCGACCATCTCGGCCAGCTCGCCGCGAACCGTGGCACGGTCCTGTTCGTGGGCACCAAGCGCCAGGCCCGCGAATCCATCGCCGAGGAGGCCACGCGCGCCGGCATGCCTTATGTCGATCAGCGCTGGCTCGGTGGCATGCTGACGAACTTCAAGACGGTCAAGGGGTCGATCAAGCGCCTGCGCGACATGGAAGTCACCATCGCCGAAGGCGGGCTGGAGCGCATGTCCAAGAAGGAAGGGCTGATGTTCCAGCGCGACTACGAGAAGCTCAATCGCAGCCTGGGCGGGATCAAGGACATGAACGGCCTGCCCGATGCGCTCTTCGTCGTGGACGTCGGCTTCCACAAGATCGCGATCACCGAGGCCCACAAGCTCGGCATCCCGGTCATCGCGGTGGTGGACACCAACCACAGCCCTGAGGGAATCGCCTACGTGATCCCCGGCAACGACGACTCGGGCCGGGCGGTGCGCCTCTATGCCCGCGCGGCAGCCGATGCCATCGTGGCGGCGCGTGCCAGCGCCCTGGCCGAGGTCGCCAAGGAGTCGGAAGAGGAGTTCGTCGAGGTCGAAGGGGCCGACGAGTACGAAGCCGACGAGGAGTGACAAACCTGCGGGGGCTGCCGTCGGGCGGGACCGGGAAGGTACCCGGTCGGGGCAGCCCCCGTCGTTTCTTCGGCGGATCGCCGGCGGCCATGGGTCGCGGCGGCAGCCGATCCGGAAAGGAGAGGACGATGGCGGAAATCACCGCTGCTATGGTGAAGGAACTGCGTGTCAAGACGGACGCGCCGATGATGGAGTGCAAGAAGGCGCTGATCGAGGCCGACGGCGACCTGGCCAAGGCCGAGGACATCCTGCGCGTCAAGCTCGGCAACAAGGCGAGCAAGGCGGCCTCGCGGATCGCCGCCGAAGGGGTCGTCGGGATCCACCTGGCCGATGATGCCCGTCTGGGCGCGATCATCGAGGTCAACTGCGAAACCGATTTCGTGGCCAAGAACGAGGACTTCCTCGCTTTCGTGGCCGAGCTCGCCGGCATGGTCGCCGCGAGCAACCCGGCCGACGTCGCGGCGCTCTCGGCGCTGCCCTGCCGCGACGGCACCGTCGAGAGCGTGCGTACGGCCCTGGTCGGAAAGATCGGCGAGAATCTCTCGATCCGGCGCTTCGCCCGGGTCGAGGCGAAGGGGCGCCTCGCGAGCTATGTCCACGGCGGCGCCCGGATCGGCGTGCTGCTCGACCTGGTCGGTGGCGACGAGACCCTCGGTCGCGATCTCGCGATGCACATCGCCGCAACCAAGCCGCGCGCCCTGTCGACCGACGGCGTGGCGGCCGACGAGATCGAGCGCGAGCGCTCGATTGCGCGCGCCAAGGCGGCCGAATCCGGCAAGCCGGCCGAGATCGTCGAGAAGATGGTCGAGGGCACGGTGCAGAAGTTCCTGAAGGAAGTGACCCTGCTGGGCCAGCCCTTCGTCAAGGACGACAAGCAGACGATCTCGGCTCTCCTGAAGTCGAAATCGGCCTCGGTCGACAGCTTCGTCCTGTACGTGGTGGGCGAGGGCATCGAGAAGCGGCAGGACGACTTCGCGGCCGAGGTGGCGGCGCAGGCGGCGGCCGCGGCCGGGCGCTGATCGAAGCGGTGCCGTGTCCTGCCCTGCCGGGCCCGCCGGCGCCGCTCGACGGCGCTGTCGGGGCCGGCTCATTCGCGCATAATGCGCCTCAGTCTTTGTCCGATGGCGTGGAGGTCAAGTGAGGTCTGAGGAATCGATGGCGCGGATCGGGGAAAGCCATCCGGACGGTATCCGCTACAAGCGGATCCTGCTGAAGCTCTCGGGCGAGGCCCTGATGGGCGAGGACGCCTACGGTATCAACCGGGCAACGATCGAGCGGATGGTCGGCGACATCGCCGAGATCACGGCCCTCGGCGTCGAACTCGCGATCGTCATCGGCGGCGGGAACATCTTCCGCGGCGTCGCCGGCGGTGCATCCGGCATGGATCGCGCGACCGCCGACTACATGGGAATGCTCGCCACAGTCATGAACTCGCTCGCCCTGCAGGATGCCCTGCGCCAGGCGGGCATCGTGGCACGGGTGCAGTCGGCGCTCAAGATCGAGCAGGTCGTCGAGCCCTACATCCGGCCCAAGGCGCTGCGCTATCTCGAGGAAGGCAAGGTGGTGATCTTCGCGGCCGGCACCGGCAACCCGTTCTTCACGACGGATACGGCGGCGGCCCTGCGCGGCGCCGAGATCGGCGCCGAGATCGTCCTGAAGGCGACCAAGGTCGATGGGGTCTATTCGGCCGATCCCGCCATCGATCCTTCGGCGAGCCGCTACTCGCGCCTGTCCTTCGACGAAGCCATCTCGCGCAACCTGAAGGTGATGGATGCGACCGCCTTCGCCCTGTGCCGCGACCAGGGCCTGCCGATCGTGGTCTTCTCGATTCTCCGGGAGGGCGCGATGCGGCGCCTGGTGACGGGACAGGAAGAAGGGACGCTCGTCCATCTCTGAGCACGGCCGCATGGCGGCGAAGCCGTCGGGAAATCGCAGGAACCAGGGCAGGAACAAGGGAGAAACAAGCAGATGAGCACAGCCGAAGTCATGAGCACGGCGCGGCAGAAGATGGAGAAATCCGTCGATGCGCTCCGGAACAATCTCTCCAAGGTTCGAACCGGCCGGCCCTCGCCGGCGCTGCTCGACCATGTGCAGGTCGACTACTACGGGAGCATGGTGCCGATCAGCCAGGTCGCCAACGTCACCCTGGTCGACGGCCGGACCCTCGGCGTCCAGCCCTGGGAGAAGAAGATGGTCGCCATCGTCGACAAGGCGATCCGGGAGTCCGATCTCGGCCTGAATCCGACGGTTCTCGGCGATCTCCTCAGGATTCCGATGCCGCCGCTGTCCGAGGAGCGTCGACGCGAGCTGACCAAGGTGGTGCGTTCCGAAGGCGAGCAGGCGAAGGTGGCGATCCGCAACCTGCGCCGCGACGCCAATGACCAGCTCAAGCGCCTGGTCAAGGACAAGGAAATCTCCGAGGACGAGGAGCGTCGCACCCAGGATTCGGTTCAGAAGCTCACCGACCAGTTCGTCGCCGATGTCGATGAACTGCTGGCCGACAAGGAAAAGGACATCATGACGGTCTGAGGACCGCCGTACCAGCATGAGTCGTTCCCCCGATCCGATTCCGATCAAGGCGGCGCCCCCCCGGGTTCCGCGCCATGTTGCGATCGTCATGGACGGCAACGGCCGCTGGGCGACCAGACGTCGGCTGCCGCGGGTGGCGGGCCATGCCAGGGGCGTCGACGCGGTGCGCACCACCGTCGAGGCCTGCGCGCGCGAGGGAATCGAGTTCCTCACCCTGTTCGCCTTCAGCTCCGAGAACTGGCGCCGGCCGGCCGACGAGGTATCGGTCCTGATGCGCCTGTTCATTACCGCGCTCGAGCGTGAAGTGACCCAGCTGCGCGCCAACGGGATCCGCCTGCGCGTCATCGGCCAGCTCGATGCCTTCGAGGGCAGGCTGCAGAAGCTGATCCGCGAGGCCGAGCAGCGCACTGCCAACAACACCCGCATGACCCTCAACATCGCCGCCAACTACGGTGGGCGCTGGGACATCGTGCAGGCGACCCGGGCACTGCTTCGCAAGCATCCCGAGCTTGCCGCCAATCCCGATCTCATCACCGAAGAGGCGCTTGGCCGGCACATGGCGCTCGCCCATGCGCCCGAGCCGGACCTTTTCATCCGCACCGGCGGCGAGCAGCGGATCAGCAATTTCATGCTGTGGCAGCTCGCCTACACCGAGTTCTATTTCACCGACATCTTCTGGCCGGATTTCGGTCCCGACGTGCTGGCAAGCGCACTGGCGGCGTATCGCGATCGCGAACGGCGCTTCGGGCGCACCAGCGCGCAGGTGGCAACCGCCTGATGCTGCTGCAGCGGGTCCTCACGGCCGTCGCGCTGCTCCTTGTCCTGCTGCCGACGATCCTGCTGGCGCCGCCGCTCGCCTGGGGCGTGGTCAGCCTGGCCTTCGTCGCCGTGGCCGCCGCCGAATGGGCCCGACTGCTGCCGCGGCCGGCGAGCGCGCCGACACTGGCCGGCCTGCTGCTGCTGGCGGGGCTGGCATGGCTGTTCCTGCCCCGGCCGACCTGGGCCGCGCCGGCGCTCTGCGCGATCGCGCTGGTGTGGTGGGTCGGCTTCGGGGTCGCGGCGCTCGCCCGCGTGCGTGCCGGCGACGGCGGGGCGCCGGTGGCTGGCCTGCTGGTGTTCGCCTGCTGGCTTGCGCTGTACGAACTGCGGCAGCTGGGCCCGGTCGCGCTGCTCGGCGCAATGGCGATCGTCTGGGTCGCAGACATCGGTGCATACTTCGTCGGACGGGCCGTCGGCCGGCGCAAGCTCGCCCCGCGGATCAGCCCGGGCAAGTCCTGGGAAGGCGCGATCGGCGGAGCGTTCCTGGTCGTCATCGTGGCATGGACGCTCGCCGCGGCGCCGGCGCTTGCCGATTCCCTGCCGGCGGTCCTTGTCGGCAAGCTCGGGCCCTGGGTCGCGGGCGTGGTACTGGTCGGATTCGTCGCCCTGTCGGTGGTGGGCGACCTGCACGAGTCCCTGCTCAAGCGCCAGGCCGGCGTCAAGGACAGCGGACGCAGCCTGCCGGGCCACGGCGGCGTGCTCGACCGGGTCGACGCCCTGATTCCGACGATGCCGCTCGCGGCGCTGCTTCATCTCCTCCTGCAATGAACGGGTCGATCCAGAAAATCACCATCCTTGGTTCCACCGGCTCGATCGGGGTCAGCACCCTCGACGTGCTGGCCCGCCATCCCGATCGATACCGGGTCTTCGCCCTGAGCGGATACCGTCAGCTCGATCGTCTCGCGCAGCAGTGCCGGCGCTTCGAGCCGGTGTTCGCTGTCGTTCCGGACGAGGATTCGGCGAGGCGACTCGGCGAGCTGCTCGAGGGCAGCCCGGTGCGGATCCTCGTCGGGGAGTCGGCGCTCGCCGAGATCGCTTCGCACGACGAGACCGACGTGGTGATGGCCGCGATCGTCGGCGCCGCCGGCCTGCCGGCGGGAATCGCCGCCGCGCGCGCCGGCAAGAAGATCCTGCTCGCCAACAAGGAATCGCTGGTGATGGCGGGCAGGGTTTTCCTCGACGCCTGCGAGGCGGGCGGGGCGACGGTCCTGCCGATCGACAGCGAGCACAATGCCGTCTTCCAGTGCCTGCCCGACGGGCGCAATTGCGCGGGAGTGCGCCGCATCCTGCTGACCGCCTCGGGCGGGCCGTTTCGCCTGATGTCGCTCGAGGCCATGGCCGGGGTCACCGCCGCCCAGGCCTGCGAGCATCCGAACTGGAAGATGGGGCGCAAGATATCGGTCGACTCCGCGACCATGATGAACAAGGGGCTCGAACTGATCGAGGCCCACTACCTGTTCGATGTGCCCGATACGGGCCTCGATGTGGTCGTCCATCCGCAGAGCATCGTGCATTCGATGGTCGAGTACGCCGACGGCTCCACCCTGGCCCAGCTCGGCAATCCCGATATGCGTACCCCGATTGCCCATGCGCTCGCCTATCCCGAGCGCATCGAGAGCGGCGTCGACATGCTGCGCCTGGCCGAGATCGGCCGGCTCGACTTCGAAGCCCCCGATCCGGAGCGCTTCGCCTGCCTGCGCCTTGCCCGCGATGCCCTGCGGGCCGAGGGCGCCGCGCCCGCGGTCCTCAATGCCGCCAACGAGGTTGCAGTGGAATCCTTCCTTGCCGGGCGGATCGGGTTCCTCGACATTGGCCGTCTCAACGAACGGGTGCTGGGGCGGCTCGGCGGTGATGCGGCCGGCGCCTGCCTCGATTCGGTACTCGACATCGATCGCCGCGCCCGGGCCGAGGCCCGCGCCTTCGTCGACGGAGCATGCCCATGAGCTTCCTGCAGACCCTGCTCGCGTTCCTCGCCGCACTGACGGTCCTGATCTTCATCCATGAGCTCGGCCATTACCTGGTCGCGCGCTGGTGCGGTGTCAGGGTGTTGCGCTTCTCCATCGGTTTCGGCCGCCCGCTGCTCACCTGGCGCCTGGGCGCGGACCGGGAGGAATGGGTCGTCTCCGCGATCCCGCTGGGCGGCTACGTCAAGATGCTCGACGAGCGCGAGGAACGCGCCGAGCCGATTCCGGCCGAGGAGTTGCCGCGCGCGTTCACGCGCCAGTCGCTGCCGCGGCGGGCGGCCATCGTCGTCGCCGGTCCACTCGCCAACTTCCTGCTGGCGATCGCGCTCTACGCGCTGCTCGGCTGGGTCGGTGTCGAGGAACCGGTACCGGTGGTCGATGCGCCGCCGACGCAGACCGCGGCGGCGCAGGCCGGGCTCGCGCCGGGCGACCGGATCCTGCGGATCGACGGCACCGATATCCGCTCCTGGAACGACGTCCGCCTGCGCCTGCTCGAGCCGGTGATCGATCGGCGCGAAGCGACGATCCAGGTGCGTCGTGACGGTGGCGAGGCCACGCTCATGCTCGACGCCTCGACGCTTGCGCCGGGGGCGGCCGAGAAGGATTTCATGTCCGAGCTGGGCATCCGGCTGGCGCCGGGCGAGGTCGACATCGGCGCGATCATGGCGGGCGGCGCGGCGGAGGCGGCCGGCCTGCTGGCCGGCGACACGCTGGTCGCGGTCGACGGCCATCCGATCGGCCGGGCTCGCGACCTCATCGAGCGGGTGCAGGCAAGCGCCGATCGCCAGATGCAGTTCGAGATCCTGCGCAATGGCCAGCCGCTGTTCCTCGCGGTGCGCCCGGCGGCGGTGGTCGACGACGCCAGCGGCGCGACCGTCGGCCGGATCGGCGCGCAGTTGCGCGACCGGATCGCAATGGAGAAGGTGGTCCATGGTCCGCTGGAATCGCTGGGTATCGGCGTGCGCCAGACCTGGGACATGTCGATCTTCTCGCTCAGGATGCTGGGCAAGATGATCACCGGCGACCTGTCGGTACGCAACCTGAGCGGCCCGGTGACGATTGCCGACCTGGCGGGGCAGACGGCGCGGATCGGCTGGTTCGCCTATGTGAATTTCCTGGCGCTGATCAGCATCAGCCTCGGGGTCCTGAACCTGCTTCCGATACCCGTGCTCGATGGCGGCCATTTGGTATATTACGCGCTCGAAGGATTACGCGGCCGACCGCTGTCGGAGCGCTTCATCGAGCTGACGCAGAAAGCGGGGCTGGGCGTGATCATGATGATGATGGCGCTGGCCCTGTTCAACGACATCACCCGCCTGATCGGTTCCTGATTGATGCCCAACGATCTCCCCCCGCGGCGCCGTCGCATGCGTCGATGGCCTGCGCGCGGAGCCGTTGCCGCCTTCATGCTCGCGCTCGGGTTGCGCGCGGCATTCGCGTTCGATCCGTTCGTGGTGCGCGATATCCGGATCGAGGGGATCCAGCGCACCGAGCCGGGCACCGTCTTCACCTACCTGCCCGTCAAGGTGGGCGATCGCCTCACCGAGGACACGGCGAGCGAGGCGGTTTCGGCGCTGTTTCGCACCGGCTTCTTCCAGGATGTCCGCCTCGAGGTCGAAGGGGACGTGCTCGTGGTGGTCCTGTCCGAGCGCCCGGCGATCGCATCGCTCGAGGTCGAGGGCTCGAAGGAGTTCGATCGCGAGACGCTCGAGCAGGTCCTGCGTGACCAGGGCCTGGCCGAATCGCGGATCTTCGATCGCAGCATCCTCGAGCGCGCCGAACAGGAGCTCAAGCGCCAGTACCTCTCGCGCGGCAAGTACAACGTCCAGGTCACGACGACGATCACACCGCTCGAGCGCAACCGGGTCGGGCTGTCGCTGGACATCGACGAGGGCGAATCCGCGAAGATCACGTCGATCCGCTTCGTCGGCAACGAGGTGTATTCCGACAAGGTCCTGCTCGACCAGTTGTCGCTGTCGACTCCCACCTGGCTGACCTGGTACACCAAGTCCGATCGCTATGCCCGCGAGAAGCTGGCCGGCGACCTCGAGGCGATCCGCTCCTTCTATCTCGACCGCGGCTATCTCGAGTTCTCGATCGAATCCACCCAGGTGTCGATTTCACCGGACCGGGAGGACGTCCACATCACGGTGGTGGTCAAGGAAGGCGCCCAGTTCACCGTGTCGGGCTTCGAGCTGGCCGGCGAGCTGCTCGGGCGCGAAGAGCAGTTCGCCGAACTCGTCGAGATCGAGCCCGGCGATGTTTTCTCCGGGGCGAAGCTGTCGGCCTCGACCGAAGCGATCACCGCCCGCCTGGGCGAACTCGGCTACGCCTTCGCGAACGTCAACGCGGTGCCCGAGCTCGATCGCGAGAAGCAGACGGTCGGCTTCACGATCATGGTCGACCCGGGTCGCCGGATCTATGTCCGGCGGATCAACATCAGTGGCAACCACCGCACCCGCGACGTCGTGATCCGCCGGGAGATGCGCCAGTTCGAGGATGCCTGGTACGACGCCAACCGGATCAGGCTCTCGCGCGAGCGGATCGGCCGGCTCGGCTACTTCACCGACGTCCAGATCAATTCGACCCCGGTGCCCGAGGCGCCCGACCAGGTCGATCTCGACGTGAGGGTCACCGAGCAGACCACCGGCAACCTGATGCTGGGGCTGGGGGTCTCGAGTACCGAGAGCGTGGTCGTCTCGGGTTCGATCCACCAGACGAACTTCCTCGGAACCGGCAAGGCGCTTTCGCTCGATGTCAACACCAGCCGGATCTCGCGCACGATCTCGCTGTCCTACACCGATCCGTATTTCACACCCGACGGGATCAGCCGCAGCTTCGATATCTACACGCGGCTCTTCAATGCCTCGTCGCTGCGGCTCGGCGACTACCGGTGGCGTGCCAACGGCGTCGGCCTGCGCTTCGGCATTCCCTATACCGAGATGGACCGGATCGGCTTCGGCCTGGCGGTCGAGAACAACCAGCTGACGCTGGGTGACACGCCGCCGCAGCGATACATCGATTTCGCCAATGCCATGGGCAAGTCCAGCACCAACCTGGTTGCGTCGCTGTCCTGGAGCCGCGATACGCGCGACAGCGTCCTGATCCCGACGCGGGGCCGCTTCCAGATCGCCAGCCTCGAGGCCTCGCTGCCCGGCAGCGACTCGCGCTACTACCGTGCCGGCTATGGCCACCAGTACTTCGCGCCGGTGACCAAGGACTACACCCTGGCCTTCAACCTCGACCTGGGCTATGGCCGCTCCTATGGCGACGACGGCTACCCGCCGTTCAAGAACTACTACGCCGGCGGCATCGGCTCGATCCGGGGCTACGAGCCGAGCTCGCTCGGCCCGGGCCGCGACCCGGTCGACGAGGTGCCGCTGGGCGGACAGGTCAAGATCGTCGGCAGCGTCGAGTTCCACATGCCGCTGGCCGGCACCGGCAACGATCGCAGTTTCCGTTCGTTCTTCTTCCTGGACGGTGGCAACGTCTTCCCGGTGGGCGAGGTCGATACGGGCGAATTCCGCTATTCCGCCGGCTTCGGGCTGTCCTGGCTGTCTCCCTTCGGACCGCTGAAGTTCAGCCTCGGCTACCCGCTCAATGCGAAGGACGGCGACCGCACCCAGCGACTCCAGTTCCAGATCGGAACCGGCTTCTGAGCCGGGCCCGGCACGACCCCGACGGGCCATCGGGCCCGGTGGCATGTGCGAGAATGGCCTCAACAAACCCCGATGGAAGGCACTGATGAAAGTTTCGAGGATTGTGTTCGCCGGTTGCCTCGCACTGGCAACGATGACCGCCGCGGCCCAGGATGCCGCACCGCGGATCGGATTCGTCAATATCGAGCGCCTCCTGCGTGACGCCGCCCCGGCGAAAGCCTCCACCCAGAAGCTCGAGCGCGAGTTCAGCGCCCGTGAGAAGGAACTCCAGGACATCGCCGCCCGGCTCAAGTCGATGGGCGAGCGGATCGACCGCGACGCGACCGTGCTGAGCGACTCCGACCGGATGCGCCTGCAGCGGGAATACGCCGATCTCGAGAAGGATTTCCAGCGCAGGCAGCGCGAGTTCCGCGAGGACCTCAACCAGCGCAGGAACGAGGAGCTCGCCCAGGTGGTCGAGGAGGCGAACCGGGCCATCAAGGATATCGCCGAGAAGGAGGGATACGATCTCATTCTCCAGGAAGCGATCACCGTGAGCCCGCGCATCGATATCACCGACAAGGTCCTGCGCGCCCTGGGCGGCGAGGCTGCCAGGTAGGCCGACGGAGCCGGCGATGCGACCCCTCTCCGAACCGGTTCGGCTCGCCGACCTGGCAGGCGTCGTCGGTGGTCGCATCGATGGCCCGCAGGGTGAACTGCGCATCGAACGGCTCGCCAGCCTCGCTTCGGCGGGTCCGGCGGACATCGCCTTCCTGTCCGATGCCCGCCACGGGGCGCAGGCAGGTGGCTCGCGCGCCGGTGCGGTCCTCGTGGAGGAGAAGCTGCGCGGCTTGCTCGCACCGGACGCGGTTGCGGTCATCGTCGACGATGCCTACCGGGGCTTCGCGATTCTCGCCGAATGGTTCGAGCGACGCCTGGCCGGCCCCGGGCCGGCGCCCGGCATCCATCCGAGCGCCATCATCGCCCCCGATGCCGAAATTGCCCCGGATGTCTCGATCGGGCCCTGCGCCGTGGTCGGCGAGCGGGCCCGCATCGGCGCCGGCGTCCGGCTGGGCAGCCACGTCGGTATCGGCGCCGACGTGCGCATCGGCGAGCGAACCCGGCTCGCCGCGCGGGTGGCGGTCCTCGATGGCTGCGAGATTGGTGCCGACGGCCTGGTGCATCCGGGCACCGTCATCGGCGCCGACGGCTTCGGGTTCGCCCGCGAAGCAGGGGGCTGGCGCAAGATTCCCCAGCTCGGCCGGGTGCTGATCGGCGACCGGGTCGAGATCGGCGCCAACTGCACCATCGACCGGGGCGCGCTCGACGACACCGTCATCGGCGACGGCTGCAAGCTCGACAACCAGATCCAGGTCGCGCACAACGTGCGGATCGGCCGCGATACCGCGATCGCCGGCTGCGTCGGCATCGCCGGCAGTGCCGTCATCGGCGAGCGCTGCATGATCGGCGGTGGCGCCGGGATCCTCGGCCATCTCAGCATCTGCGACGATGTCGTGGTTTCGGCGATGGCGCTGGTCACCCGGTCGATACGCAAGGCGGGATTCTATTCGGGCAGCTTCCCGCTGATGGACAACGCCCAATGGGAGCGCGCCGCGGCCACCTTGCGGCATCTCCCCGATCTGCGTGCGCGGCTGCGCCAACTCGAATTCCAGTCCAGGGACAGTTCATGACCGTTCTCGACATCCGGGGGATCCTGGATCACCTGCCGCATCGCTATCCGTTCCTGCTCATTGACCGCGTCGTCGAACTCGAGAAGGGCAAGCGGATCCTCGGCTTCAAGAACGTCACGATCAACGAGCCGTACTTCGTGGGGCATTTTTCCTACCTGCCGGTGATGCCCGGCGTCCTGCAGGTCGAGGCGCTTGCCCAGGCCGCCGGCATCCTGTCCTTCCAGACCATGGGGCGGAAGTCCGACTCGGGCTCGGTGTACTACTTCGTCGGGATCGACAACGCCCGCTTCAAGCGGCCGGTCGTCCCGGGCGACCAGCTCATGCTGGAGGTCACGATCACCCGGGTCTCCCGCTCGATCTGGAAGTACCGGGGCCGGGCCAGCGTCGAGGGACAGACGACAGCCGAAGCCGACCTGATGTGCACCCTGCGCGATGTCGAGCCGGCCGGCGCGCCCGAGGACCAATGAGCGGCGCGCCACTGATCCATCCGAGCGCGATTGTCGATCCGGGCGCGGAGCTCGACAGCACGGTCCGGGTCGGGCCGTACGCGATCATCGAGCCCGGGGTTCGCATCGCCGCCGGAACCTCGGTCGGCGCCCATTGCGTGGTCGGCGCAGGCACCACCATCGGGCGCGACAACGTGCTCCATCCCTTCGGCACGATCGGCGGGCCGCCGCAGGACAAGAAGTACGCCGGCGAGCCGACCGCCCTGGTGATCGGGAACGGCAATACCTTTCGCGAGTACGTGACGATCAATCGCGGCACGGTCCAGGACCGCGGCCGCACCGACGTGGGCGACGACAACTGGGTCATGGCCTATGTCCACATCGCGCACGACTGCATCGTCGGCAGCCACACCATCCTCGCCAACACGACCAACCTGGCCGGCCACGTCGAGCTCGGTGACTGGGTGATCCTGGGCGGGTTCACCGGGGTCCACCAGTTCTGCAAGATCGGCGCGCACGCCATGACCGGCGTCGGGACCGTCGTCCTGCATGATCTCCCGCCCTACGTCATGGCCTCGGGCACGCCCGCCAATGCCCATGGCCTCAACAGCGAGGGCTTGCGGCGACGGGGCTTCGATGCGTCGCGCATCCAGGCGCTGCGACGGGCCTACAAGACCCTGTACAAGCGCGGCCTGGGCCTCGAGGAGGCACGGGGCGAACTCGCGACCCAGTCCCGGGAAGCCGCCGGCGATTCCGCTGCCGATCTCGGCATGTTGCTCGAGTTCCTCGGCGGGGTGACGCGCGGCATCGTGAGGTAGGGCGATGGACGGGTCCGGGCTGACGCTCGGGGCGGTGGCCGGCGAGAAGTCCGGCGACATGCTCGCGGCGGGCGTGCTCGCGGCGCTCGCCGAGGCCGGGGGAGGGCTCGATGCCCGCGGGATCGGCGGACCCTCGATGGCGGCGGCCGGCTTCGAGCGCTGGTGGGACATCGAAGCGCTCTCGGTCAATGGCTATGCCGAGGTCCTGCGCGAATATCCCCGCCTGCGCCGGATGCGCGAGGATCTCAAGCGCCGCCTGGTGGACTGGCGCCCCGAGATCTTCCTCGGGGTCGATGCGCCCGATTTCAATCTCGATGTCGAGAAGCGGATGCGCGCCGCCGGCGTGCCGGTGGTGCATTTCATCGGCCCGTCCATCTGGGCCTGGCGCGGCGGGCGCATCGATCGGATCCGCGATTCGGTCGACCACATGCTGCTGGTCTTCCCCTTCGAGCAGGAGATCTACGAGAAGGCCGGCATCGCCTCGACCTACGTCGGTCATCCGCTGGCCGATGCGATTCCGCCCGAACCCCCGGTGGCGGCCGCGCGCCTGGGCCTCGGCCTGGCGCCCGATGTCCCGGTGGTCGCCCTGCTGCCGGGCAGCCGGACTTCCGAGGTACGGATGATGGCGGCCGAGTTCATGCGGACCGCCGCCTGGCTGCATGCCCGCCGTCCCGGCCTGCAGTTCGTGCTGCCGGCGGCGTCGACCGCGCTCTTCGAAACCCTGCGCGGCACGCTCGCGGATCTCGCGCTGCCCGAGGATCTCGACCTGCGCATCATCAGCGGCCGCGCGCGCGACGCGCTGGCCGCCGCCGATACGGTGCTGGTCGCCAGCGGCACCGCCACCCTCGAGGCGGCCCTGTTCCACAAGCCGATGGTGATCGCCTATCGCCTTGCCTGGCTCAGCTACCGGATCATGCGGCGGATGGGCTATCTGCCCTGGGTCGGCCTGCCCAACATCCTGTGCCGGGACTGGGTGGTGCCGGAGTTCATCCAGGATGCGGCGCGGGCCGAGCGCATGGGCCCGGCCCTGCTCGCGCAGCTCGACGACGAGCCCGGGCGCCAGGCCATCGGCCGACGCTTCGCCGAACTCGGCGAGCAGCTTCGCCGGGGCTGCGCCGGGCGCGCCGCCGAAGCGATACTCGATATGCGCCGGGGGCCCGGTCGATGAGCGCTTCCCGGCCGACCGCCATGCCCGTGTCCGCGTCCGGGATCATCTGTGGCGTCGACGAGGCCGGCCGCGGCCCCCTTGCCGGCCCGGTCTATGCCGCGGCGGTGATCCTCGATCCGGCCCGCCCGGTGGCGGGGCTGCGTGACTCCAAGCGGCTGAGCGCAGGCCAGCGCGATCGCCTGGCGGCCATGGTCCGCCAGCAAGCGCTGGCCTGGGCCGTCGCCTCGGCGAGCCCAGCGGAGATCGACGCCATCGACATCCTGCAGGCGAGCCTGCTCGCGATGCGCCGGGCGGTACTGGCGCTGGCCCGCGTGCCGGAGCTGGTGCGGATCGACGGCAAGCATGCGCCGGTGCTCGAGCTGCCGGTCGAGACCGTGATCGGCGGGGACGACAGCGATCCGGCGATCGCGGCCGCCTCGATCCTCGCCAAGACGTCGCGCGACGCGCACATGCTGCGGATCCACGCCGCCCATCCGGGCTACGGCTTCGACCGGCACAAGGGCTATCCGACGGCGGTCCATCTCGACTGCCTTGCCCGGCTGGGGCCTTGCGAGCATCACCGGCGCAGCTTCGCGCCGGTGCGCCGGCTCATCGACCGGGCGTCGTGACCCGCATGCCGGTGGGGCCGATCGCCTCGGCTTCCAATCCGCGTTTTCGCCTGCTCGCCGGGCTGGTCGGGAAACCCCGCGACCGCCGCCGCCATGGCGCGAGCGTGATCGAGGGGATGCACCTGCTCGAGTCCTACATCGGGCGATTCGGCGCGCCTCGCCTGGTCTTCGTACCCGTGGGGGCGCCCGCGCCGGTGGCGGCGCTCGCCGTCGCATCGGGCGCCGAGGTGGTCGAGCTCGAGCCGCGATTGTTCGCCCGGGCAAGCCAGGTGGAGAACGGCTCGGGTCCGATCGCGATCGTCGATACACCGCGCCCTGCGCTTCCCAATGCGATCGACGAGGACCTGGTCTATCTCGACCGGATCCAGGATCCGGGCAATGTCGGCAGCATCCTGCGGACCTGCGCCGCTGTCGGGGTGCGCCGGCTCGCCACCGCGCCCGGCACGGCCTTCTGCTGGTCGCCCAAGGTCCTGCGCGCTGGGCAGGGGGCGCATTTCCACCTCGATATCCACGAGGATGTCGAATGGGCGGAGATCGCCTGCCGCAGCCGGCTCGAGTTGCGCTACGCGGCCGCGCAGGCGAGCCGGCGCATCGATCGCAGCCGGCTTGCGGCGCCTTCGGTCTGGGTGTTCGGCAACGAGGGCGAGGGCGTGGCGGCGGCGATCCGCGAAAGCGCTCCCGCGGGCGCGATCGCGATTCCCCAGACGGACGGGGTCGAATCGTTCAACGTCGGGGTCGCCGCCGCGATCTGCCTGTACGAGCAGTGGCGCCAGCGCGGCTTCCCGGGCGCGGCGGCGGCGGATTCGGGCGCATGACCGCGTCAGGGCATGCCGTACGAACGTACTGTCTTCGGCGTCCCGCTGCGGCCGCGCTGGCAGGCGCGGCCGGTCTCGCCGGCGCGACGCGGCGTTTCGCGAATTCCCGGCTCGACTCCCGCGCCCGAATCCGTCGCCGCTCAGGAGCGCAGCTGCAGGTCCTCGACGATGGTCGTCGCGATCTCCTCGATCGACTTGTTGGTGGTCGAGAGCCAGCGGATGCCTTCGCGCCGCATCATGGCCTCGGCCTCCGAGACCTCGCGCCGGCAGTTCTGGAGCGATGCGTAGGTGCTGCCGGGGCGTCGTTCGTTGCGCACCTCGGCCAGCCGGGCGGGCGTGATCGACAGGCCGAAGAGCTTGCGCTTGTGCGGATAGAGCGCGTCGGGCAGCCGCTTGCGTTCGAAATCCTCGGGTATCAGCGGATAGTTCGCCGCCCGGATCCCGAACTGCATCGCGAGGTACAGGCTGGTGGGCGTCTTGCCGCTGCGCGAGACGCCGATCAGGATCACTTCCGCATTGGCCAGGTCGGCATGGGCCTGGCCGTCGTCGTGGGCGAGCGAATAGTTGATCGCGTCGATGCGACGGTTGTAGTGGCCGGCGTCGCCGACGGTATGCGAGCGACCGACGGTATGGGTGGATTTCAGGCCGAACTCCTGCTCGAGCGGCTCGACGAAGGTGGCGAACAGGTCGAGGAAGCGGCAGTTGGCGCGCCGGACGATCTCGTTGATCGAGATGTCGACCAGGGTGCTGAACACGATCGGACGATGGCGGTCGATGCGCGACTGCTCGTCGATCCGACGCTGGGCCTCGATGGCCTTCTCGGCGGAATTCACGAACGGCAGGCGTACCTGCCGGACCCGCAGGTGCTCGAACTGCGTCATCAGGGAATGGCCGAAGGTTTCCGCGGTGATGCCGGTGCCGTCGGACACGTAGAAGATGGTTCGATCGACGGGCTGGGCGCTTGCATCGGGCATCGGAGGCTCCGGAAGGACGGGTTGCTTGTGCGGTCGGTCACGCCCGGCCGGCCGGCCTGCGGCGCGGTCGCGGCCGCAGGCCCTAAAATAGCGCAGTCCGGCGTGGACCGTCGCCCCGGCCCGGCCAGCCGGCGGGCTGCGGCCGATTGCGCGGGGCAGAGCGTTGCAGCAGGAAGTGGCCGGCGGCGCCACTTCCTGCTAGAGCGTTTTGCGCGACAGGTTTTTTTCATCCCAGGACTTTCACATGAACCGATTCAAGGGGCGGGCCGTCGTACCGTTCGACGAGCTTCGCATGGACGATGTCGAAATCGTCGGTGGCAAGAACGCATCGCTGGGCGAGATGATCAGCCAGCTGGCGGCAACCGGGGTCAGGGTTCCGGGCGGCTTCGCCACCACCGCCGAAGCGTTTCGCGAGTTCCTCGAGACCAACCAGCTGACCCGACGGATCGCCGAGAAGCTCGATGCGCTCAATACCGAGGACGTCAAGGCGCTGGCTGAATGTGGAGCGACGATCCGCCAGTGGATAGTGGACGCGCCGCTGCCCGCGTCGCTGGAAGCCGCCATCCGCGAGCACTATCGCATGCTCGAGGGCGAGTCGGGCGCCGCCATCTCGGTGGCGGTGCGTTCCTCGGCCACCGCCGAGGACCTTCCCGATGCCTCGTTCGCCGGCCAGCAGGAAACCTACCTCAACGTCGTCGGGATCGATGCGGTCCTCGACCGGATCAAGCATGTCTTCGCGTCACTGTACAACGACCGGGCCATTTCCTACCGGGTGCACAAGGGCTTCGCCCATGCCGACGTCGCGCTGTCGGCCGGCATCCAGCGCATGGTGCGCAGCGATCGCGGCGCAGCCGGGGTGATGTTCACCCTCGATACCGAGTCCGGCTTTCGCGACGTGGTCTTCATCACCAGCGCCTATGGCCTTGGCGAGACGGTGGTGCAGGGCGCCGTCAACCCGGACGAGTTCTACGTCCACAAGCCGATCCTCGAAGCGGGGCACTTTCCGATCATCCGGCGCCAGATGGGTTCCAAGCTGATCAAGATGGAGTTCGTCGAAGAGGGCGCCGAAGCGGCCGCCGACAGCAGCGTCGGAAGAACGGTGCGCACCGTCGACACCAGCGCCGCCGAGCGCAGCCGCTATTCGCTGTCGGACGAGGAAGTCATCGAGCTGGCGCGTTACGCGCTCATCATCGAGCGCCACTACCAGCGCCCGATGGACATCGAATGGGGCCGGGACGGCACCGACGGCAAGCTCTACATCCTGCAGGCGAGGCCCGAGACGGTGAAGTCCCAGGGCACGGAGGGCGTGCAGCAGCGTTTCCGCCTCAAGGGCAGCTCCGAGATCCTCGTCAGCGGCCGGGCGATCGGCCAGAAGGTCGGGGCCGGACCGGTGCGCGTGGTGTCGGACGCCTCCGAGATGGAACGGATCCAGGTCGGCGATGTGCTCGTCACCGACATGACCGATCCCAACTGGGAGCCGGTCATGAAGCTCGCTTCGGCGATCGTCACCAATCGCGGCGGCCGCACCTGCCATGCGGCGATCATCGCCCGCGAGCTGGGCATTCCGGCCGTGGTGGGTAGCGGCCATGCCACCGAGGTGCTGTCCGACGGCGCGCTGGTGACGGTCTCCTGCGCGGAAGGCGACACCGGCAACGTCTACGACGGCCTGCTCGAGACCGAGGTCACCGAGACCCGGCTCGGCGGCATGCCGGAAGTACCGGTCAAGGTCATGATGAACGTCGGCAACCCCCAGCTGGCCTTCGACTTCGCCCAGCTGCCCAATGCCGGGGTCGGGCTGGCGCGGCTCGAGTTCATCATCAACAACAACATCGGCATCCATCCCAAGGCCATCCTCGACTATCCCAATGTCGACGCCGAACTCAAGAAGGCGGTCGAGAGCGTGGCGCGTGGCCATGCCACCCCGCGCAGCTTCTACGTGGAGCGTCTCGCCGAAGGGGTGGCGACGATCGCCGCTTCCTTCTGGCCCAAGCCGGTCATCGTGCGGCTCTCGGATTTCAAGTCGAATGAATACCGCAAGCTGATCGGCGGTTCGCGCTACGAGCCGGAGGAGGAGAACCCGATGCTCGGCTTCCGCGGGGCGGCGCGCTACCTTGCGGGGGACTTCGCCGAATGCTTCGAGCTCGAATGCCGGGCCATGAAGAAGGTTCGCGAGGAAATGGGGCTCACCAACGTCGAACTGATGATTCCCTTCGTGCGCACGGTGCAGGAGGCCGCCGGCGTGATCGAACTGCTGTCGCGCCACGGCCTGTCGCGCGGCAGCGGTGCCGATGCCGATGGCAACGGCGGCCTGCGGGTGATCATGATGTGCGAGCTGCCGTCCAACGCTCTGCTGGCCGAGCAGTTCCTCGAGCATTTCGACGGCTTCTCGATCGGCTCCAACGACCTGACCCAGCTCACCCTGGGCCTGGATCGTGACTCCGGCCTGGTGGCGGAGGGCTTCGACGAGCGCGATCCGGCGGTGATGATGCTGCTCGCCCGGGCCATCGCGGCCTGCCGCAAGGCCGACAAGTACGTCGGCATCTGCGGCCAGGGGCCGTCCGACCATCCCGATCTCGCGGAGTGGCTGATGGACCAGGGAATCGCATCGATCTCCCTGAATCCCGACACGGTGGTCGATACCTGGCAGCGGCTCGCCGCGCACCGGGCGGATCGCTGAAGCGGGCGCATGGGCCCGGCGCGGGCCGGGCCCATGTCATTTCACCACCATCATCTTTTCGCGCTCGCCGCTGCGGTAGGTGTAGAAGGTCAGGGCACCGTTGCGGATGTCACCGGACTCGTCGAAGGCGATGGGTCCGGTGATACCGTCGTAGACGATCTTCGCGAGCTCGGGCAGGTATCCCCCGGGGACGGTCGAATCCGCCACCTGCATGGCCGCGACCATGGTCATGGTGGCGTCGTAGGCATACGGCGCGTAGATCTGGACTTCGGTCTTGAAGCGATCACGGTAGCGCTGCTTCCAGTCGTCGATGGCGCCCGCATGCTCGCGGGTCACCCCACCCGCTTCGGCGCACACGACCTGGTCGTCGACGATGGCCTCGCCGGCGAGCGTGGCCAGCCGGGGCGTGCAGATGCCGTCGCCGCCCATGAACCTGACCGGGATGTCCCGTTGCGCGAACCGGCGCAGCATCGGGCCGGCCATCGTGTCCATTCCCCCGAAGAAGACCAGTTCGGGTTTCGTGCCCTCGAGGAAGGCCAGGATGGCCTCGAAGTCGGTCGCCTCGACGGTCGTGGACTCGCGGCCGACGATGTTCGCGCCGGCGGCCTTCGCGGCTGCCTGGAACTCGTCGGCGACACTCTCGCCGTAGGCGCTACCGTCATCGATCACCGCGATCGAATCGGCCTTCAGCTCCCGGACCGCGTAGCGTCCGAGGGTGCCGCCGAGCCGCAGGTCGGTCGCCACCACCCGGAACGCGGTGTCGAATCCCTGCCGGGTGTACTTCGGATGGGTCGCCGATGGCGAGATCTGCGGGATGCCGGCATCGTGGTAGATGCGCGAGGCGGAGATCGTCGTGCCCGAGTTCAGATGCCCGATGACGCCGACGACCCGGGCGTGGACCAGCTTGCGGGCCGCGGCGACGGCCTGCTGCGGATCGCCGGCATCGTCCTCCGAGAGCAGTTCGAAACGGATCTCCTGGCCGGCGATCCGCAGCTTGCGGGCATTGAGCTCGTCGATGGCCATGCGGGCGGCGTTCTCGTTGTCCTTGCCGAGATGGGCGCTGGCGCCGGTGAGCGCAGCGACATGGCCGATCCTGACGACCGTCTGCGCGCTCGCCGGCATGGCCAGCGACGCGATGGCGATCGCGAGCGCGAAGCCCGGCAGGATCGTCTTCATGTCGGGAATCTCCTCGATGGGGCCGGGCGGGATCGAACGGCGGCCTGCCGGCGGCCGATGTGTCGGGATGCTAGCCCGTATTGCCGTCGTGTGGCGAGGCGCGCGACATGGCGGCCTTCCCGCCATCGGGCCTGGTCGGCGCGACCTCGGCCGATGTTAGGATTCGCGGCGGAGGCTCTATGCAGATCCACGAAGCGTGGTGGTTGGCGGCACTGATCCTGGGCATCGTCGAGATGCTGACCGGGACCTTTTACCTGCTGGTACTGGCCCTGGGCTGCGCGGCGGCCGGCGGTGTCGCCATGGCCGGCGGATCGTTCACGCTGCAGCTGCTCGCGGCCGCGCTCTGCTCGATGGCCGGCTGGGCGTTCATCTGGCGGTTTCGTCGGTCCCGGGCAAAGCACGAGAATGCCGCAGCCGACCTCGTGCTCGACGTGGGCGCCCGAATCCAGATCGAGCACTGGGACGAGCCGCATCGCACCATCGCGAGATACCGGGGCGCGGCCTGGCAGGTCGAGCTCGCTGATTCCAGTGGCCCGAGCGGACGGCCCGGCCCCCATGTGATACGGGGCGTGGTCGGCAACCGGCTCGTGGTCACCCCGGCTGGCAACTGAGCGGGCCCGGCTCCGGTCAGTTGCCAGCGCCATCCCGCCGAGGAGTCCGCAAGCATGTTCGAAGCTTCCAATGGAATCGCCATCGCCCTGGTGGTGCTGGTGCTCGCAGTGGTCTTCGTCACCCGCGCACTGAAGGTGGTGCCCCAGCAGCACGCCTGGGTGGTCGAGCGGCTCGGCAAGTTCAACGCGGTGCTGGGCCCGGGGCTCAACATCCTGATCCCGTTCGTCGACCGGGTTGCCTACAAGCACCTGCTCAAGGAAATTCCCCTCGATGTCCCGAGCCAGGTCTGCATCACCAAGGACAACACCCAGCTCACCGTCGACGGGGTGCTGTACTTCCAGGTCACCGATGCGATGCGCGCTTCCTACGGTTCGAGCAACTATGTCTCGGCGATCACCCAGCTGGCGCAGACCACCCTGCGCTCCGTGATCGGCAAGCTCGAGCTCGACCATACCTTCGAGGAGCGGGACCTGATCAATGCCCGGGTGGTCGAGGCACTCGACGAAGCCGCCCTCAACTGGGGCGTCAAGGTGCTGCGCTACGAGATCAAGGACCTGACTCCGCCGGACGTGATCCTGCAGGCGATGCAGGCGCAGATCACCGCCGAAAGGGAAAAGCGCGCGGTCATCGCGGAATCCGAAGGCCGGCGCCAGCAGCAGATCAATCTCGCCAGCGGCGATCGCGAAGCGCAGATCGCCCGCTCCGAAGGGGAGCGCCAGGCGGACGTGAACCGCGCGCTGGGGGAGGCCGCCGCGATCCAGGCGGTGGCCGACGCCACCGCCAGGGCCATCGAGCGCATCGCGCTGGCCATCGAGACCCCTGGCGGGCTGCCTGCGATGAATCTCCAGGTCGCCGAGAAGTACATCGAGGCGCTGGGCCAGATGGCGAAGGAGAACAACACCATGATCGTGCCGGCCAACCTGACCGATGTCGCCTCTCTGGTGGCTACCGCAACCGCGGTGGTCCGGCGCGAACCGGGCTCGGGCGCCGGCTGAGCCCGGCGCCAACGCGCGGCGGATACCGGGCGAGCCAGGACGGTACCGATGAGTTCGCCCACGCTGCTGGCCGAGGTGCGGACGAACCTCGTGCAGTACGCGCCGTTCTCGCAACTCGACTCCCGCGATCTCGATCATCTCGCGAGCCGGCTCGAACTGGCTTACTTCCATCACGGCGAGATCATCCTCGCACCCGGGCCGGAGGTTCCGGCGGCCTGCTTCATCGTTCGCCAGGGCGTCGTCGAAGCGCTCTGGGCAGGCCCTGACGGCGAGGTGACGCTTGCCGAGATCGTTGCCGGCGAGGTCTTCCCGGTCGGGGCGCTGGCGGCCGGCCGACCGGTCGACGCGAGTTTCCGGGCCGCCGGCGATGTCTTCTGCTGGCGCCTGGCGCGCGCGGACTTCGATGATCTCGTCGAGCGCAGCCCGGCCTGGCGCGGCTTCGTCACCCGTCGCCTGGGCGCGCTGCTCGATCTGTCCCGCGAGCGGCTGCAGGCGAGCTACGCCCTGAAGACGACGCAGCAGCGCGACATGAACACGCCGCTCGAGCTGGTCATGAAGCGTGCACCGGTCACCGCGCGCACCGACGAGGACCTGCGGACGGTCTTCGAGCGCATGGAAAACGCGCGCATCGGTTCGGTGCTGGTGGTGCCGGCCGAGCCCGAAGGCGAAGACCCGGTGCAGGGCATCTTCACCCATCTCGACGTGATCGGGCGGGTGGTGCTGCCCGGCCTGCCGCTCGACACACCGATCGGCAGTGTCATGACGCAGCCGGTCGTCTCGCTCGATACCGTCGACACCGTGGCCGATGCGGTGCTCGCCATGGCGAGGCACTCGATTCGCCACCTGCCGGTGCTGCGCGATGGTGCGCTGGTCGGTATCGTCACCGAGCGCGATCTCTTCGTCCTGCAGCGTCGCAGCATGCGGCGCATCGGCGAGACCATCGAGGCGGCGGCCTCGGTCGAGGTGCTGGCGAGCGCCGCCGATGACATCCGCGAATGGTCGGCGAGCCTGGTGGCCCAGGGGGTGAACGCGCCGCTGGTCACCGGCCTGATCAGCCGCCTGAACGACCGGCTGGCGCAGCGGCTGCTGCGGATCACCGCCGCGGAGCATGGCATCGATCCCGGCCGCTTCTGCTGGCTCGCCCTCGGCAGCGAGGGGCGCGAGGAACAGACGATCGCCACCGACCAGGACAATGGACTGATCCTGCGTGACGGCGATGAACCGATGCGCGATGCAATGCTCGCCTTCGCGCTGCAGGTCAACCAGGGCCTGGATCGCTGCGGCTACCCACTGTGCCGGGGCGGCATCATGGCGAGCAATCCGCGTTGGTGCCTGAGCCTGGCCGAATGGAAGGCCTGCTTCACGAGCTGGATCGATCACGGCACGCCCGAGGCGCTCCTGGCGGCCAGCATCTTCTTCGACTTCCGGGGCATCTCGGGTGATCTCGGCCTGGCCACCCGGCTGCGCGACTTCGTTGCCGGCCGGGCGATGGTGAACCGGCGTTTCCTCAAGCAGATGAGCGACGAAGCCCTGCGCAATCGCAGTCCCGGCTCCTGGGGAGGGGATCTCCTCGATTCGCTGCTCGGGACGAGCCCGGGCGGCGGCATCGATCTCAAGCTGCACGGGACCACGCCCTTCGTCGACGCCGCCCGGGTGCTCGCGCTTGCCGGCGGCGTGCGGCTGACCGGCACCATCGAACGGCTCGAGGCGCTTGCCGCCGCCGGCCGACTGGATGCCCGCGAAACGAGGGACTGGATCGATGCGTTCCATTTCCTGCAGAGCCTGCGGCTGCGGATCCAGCAACGCGTGGACCTGCGCGGCGGCGAGAACCCGAACCAGCTGGACATCCGCAGGCTGAGCCGGCTCGACCGGCGCATACTGCGGGAGGCGCTGCGCCAGTCCCGCACCCTGCAGCAGCGTCTCAGGCTCGACTATCCCGGCTGACGGGCGACTTGCGATGCCCGGTGCCAAGGAGATTCCGCGGTGGCGATTGCGCAGAGCATGGACCCGACGCCCGCGCGCTGGGTCGTCGTCGATCTCGAGACCAGCGGCCTGAACCCGCGCCGGGATGTGCTGCTTGCGATCGGTGCGGTGGCGCTGCACGGTGATCGCGTCGTGATCGGCGACAGCTTCGAGATGCTGGTTCGCCCGCGCGTTGCGAGCGGGCGCGACAATATCCTGATTCACGGCATCGGCGCCGAGGCGCAGCTCTCGGCGGCCGATGCGGCGATTGCCTGTACGCGCTTTGCGAACTACGTCGGCGATTGCCCGCTGGCCGCCTTCCATGCGCCCTTCGACCAGACGGTGCTGCTGCGGGCCATGCGCTTGAGCGCCGGGATCCATCTGTCCAATCCCTGGCTCGACCTCGCCGATCTGGCGCCGGCGCTGTTCCCGGCGGTCGAGGCGAATTCACTCGACGAGTGGCTGGAGCATTTCGGCATCCTGGCCTTGCGCCGGCATAACGCCAGCAGCGATGCCTTCGCCACCGCGACGCTGTTCGCCTGCCTGCTCGACCGGGTGCCACCGGCCGAGCGGGACGCCGCCGGCCTGGCGGCCATCGCCCGACGGGTGCAGGCGGCGCGCGACGGCGGGTGAACCTAGCGACGGGTGACCGTCTTGTGCAGGCGTTCCTTTTCGCGCGCCCACTCGCGTTCCTTCTCGGTCGCCCGCTTGTCGAACTGGCGCTTGCCCTTGGCGAGGCCGAGCTCGAGCTTGATGCGACCCCGGGTGTAGTGGAGATCGAGCGGGACGAGCGTGTAGCCGGCCCGTTCCACCTTGCCGACGAGCTTGTCGATCTGCTGGGCGTGCATGAGCAGCTTGCGGGTCCGGGTGGGATCGGGCGTGACGTGGGTCGAGGCTTCCGGCAGCGGCGTGATGTGGCAGCCGATCAGGAAGAGCTCGCCATTGCGCAGGACGATGAAGCCCTCGCGGATCTGCACGCGCCCGGCGCGGATGGCTTTCACCTCCCAGCCCTCGAGCACGAGTCCGGCTTCGAACCGTTCCTCGATCGAGTAGTCGTGGGTGGCTTTTTTGTTACGGACGATGCTCATGTCTACAATCGTTGACAGGAGATTCTATCAGTCGGGCGTCCGTCGCCTTCGTCCGGCCCCAAGCGATAACGCCTGTGCCATCACTGACCAAATCCGTCCTGCTTCCGTATCCTGCCAGCGCCATGTTCGATCTCGTGGAGCGGGTCGAGGACTACCCGGATTTCCTGCCCTGGTGCCCGTCGACGGAAGTCGAGCGGATCGAGGGCGGGATGATCGCGACCGTCGGCATCCGCTTCAAGGGCATCCGGCAGTCGTTCACCACCCGCAACACCCATGTTCGGCCGACCTCGATCGACATGGACCTGGTCAACGGGCCGTTCCGGCGACTGCAGGGCCGCTGGCGATTCCATGAACTCGCGCCGCAGGCCTGCAAGGTGGAGTTCACCATCGACTACGAGATCGCGGGCGGGCTCCTCGGGCGGGCGCTGTCGCCGGTCTTCGGGCAGATCGCCTCGACCTTCGTCGATGCCTTCGTCAAGCGGGCTGCCGTCATCCACCACCAGGGGGCGGCCTGATGCGGATCACCCTGTGCTGGGTGGACGACGAGCATGCGGGCGGCATCGCCGGCGAGCCCGCCTTCGGCCTGGCCGGCGTCGTGGCGCCGGGCTTGCGAATGCGCAGCATCGAGCATCACGGCAGGCCCGATCTCGATGCCCTGCTGGCCGATCCGCGGCTGGCGGACATCGCCGCGCGGGTGGCCGGCGGGCACTGGCGGGTTGCGGTCTACGGCAAGCCGGCCCGACCCGGCATGCCGATCTACGACGGGGACCGGATCGAGCTCCTCGGGCCGATCACCGCCGATCCGAAGCTCGCGCGCCATGCGCGGGTGCGCGCCGACCGGGCGCGACGGGGGCCGGGAAAATGGGCGCGGGACCCGCGGGCCTGACCGCAGCGGCGCAGGCCCCGTCCATCGCCTTCGGGCGGGGCTGATCCGGATCAGCCCCTGCAGTTGCCGGCCAGCGCCTCGGCGTTCTGCTCCAGGCGCAGCTTGCGGGCATCGTCGCCGAGATACTGGCGCTGGCCGTCGGCACCGACGGTGCTGATGCGGGCACCGCTCGCGAGGGTACGGCGCTGGGTTTCCAGCTCATCGCAGTAGCGTGCCTTGTCCGCGGCTTCACGGGCGGCATTGGCCGCCTTCGCCTCGTTCTCGGCGCGCTCCAGCCGGCGTTTCTCGAAGGCCATCGACTGGTCCTTGTAGCTGGGCGCGGCGCGCTCCCGTCCCGTGGCGGCGATGCCCTCCGTGGCGGGGAAGCCTGCCGGATTGGCCGCCATGCCCGCCGCGGGAGCGGTTTGCGCCGCGGCCGCCGCCGGCGCCGCGGCCGGTGGCCGCGGTGCGCGGAGGATGCGATCGGCGGGGGTGCCTGCCGGGGGCGGACGATCGGAGAAGACCATGCGGCCGCGATCGTCGCGCCACTGGTACTGGGCATCGGCGGCGCCGGTGAAACCGGCCAGAAGCAGGACGAGACAGGCGAGTTGGCGGATCATCGCGGGCTCCGGGACCGGGCGTTGCGAGCATTCTTGCCGTATCGACGACGGGGTTCCGGTGCGACGCGGGCCGGCGGCGGGCGCCAGCCGATGGGCGGCAGCCCCGAAGGAGCTTCTGTATAATGCCGCTTTGCGTCCAGAGGTTCCCATGCGACTGCTGAAGAAGGCGCTCACCTTCGACGACGTCCTGCTCGTCCCCGCCTATTCCGACGTCCTCCCCCGCGACACTTCACTGACCAGTCGGCTGACACGCAACATCGAATTGCGCATGCCACTTGTTTCCGCGGCCATGGACACCGTCACCGAGGGCCGCCTCGCGATTGCCCTGGCCCAGGAAGGCGGCCTCGGGATCATCCACAAGAACCTGAGCCCCGCCGCGCAGGCCACCGAGGTCTCGCGGGTCAAGCGCTTCGAATCCGGTGTCCTGCTCGACCCGATCACCATCACCCCCGACATGCGGGTGCGCGAGGTGATCGAGATCACCCGCAGCCACAAGATCTCCGGGCTGCCGGTGCTCGAGGGCCCGAAGGTGGTCGGCATCGTCACCAACCGCGACCTGCGCTTCGAGTCGCGCCTCGACGCCCCGGTGCGCGAGATCATGACCCCGCGCGAGCGCCTGATCACGGTGCCCGAGGGCTCCACGCCCGACGAGGCCCAGGCGCTGATGCACAAGCACCGGCTCGAGCGGGTGCTGGTCGTGAACGCGGCCGGCGAATTGCGCGGCCTCATGACCGTCAAGGACATCCTCAAGGCCACCGCCCATCCGCTGGCCAGCAAGGATGCCGCCGGCCAGCTGCGCGCCGGCGCCGCCGTCGGCATCGGCGACGACACCGACGAGCGTCTCGAACTGCTGGTGCGCGCCGGGGTCGACGTGATCGTGGTCGACACCGCCCACGGCCACAGCCGCGGCGTGCTCGACCGGGTCCGCGACGTCAAGCGGCAGTATCCGAAGATCGACGTCATCGGCGGCAACATCGCCACCGGCGCGGCCGCCCGCGACCTGGTCGAGGCGGGCGCCGACGCGGTCAAGGTCGGCATCGGGCCGGGCTCGATCTGCACCACGCGTGTCGTCGCCGGCGTCGGCGTGCCCCAGATCACCGCGATCAGCGATGTCGCCGCGGCGCTCGAAGGCACCGACATCCCCCTCATCGCCGATGGCGGCATCCGCTACTCCGGCGATGTCGCCAAGGCGATCGCCGCCGGCGCCTATACCGTCATGATGGGCTCGATGCTCGCCGGCACCGAAGAAGCACCGGGCGAGGTCGTCCTCTACCAGGGCCGCTCGTACAAGGCCTACCGGGGCATGGGCTCGCTGGGCGCGATGAGCGCCGGCGCCGCCGATCGCTACTTCCAGGATCCGGAGATGAACGCCGACAAGCTCGTGCCGGAGGGCATCGAGGGCCGGGTTCCCTACAAGGGCTCGGTGGTCGCGATCCTGTACCAGCTGATGGGCGGCCTGCGGGCCAGCATGGGCTACTGCGGCTGCGCCAGCATCGAGGAGCTGCGCACCCGCTCCGAGTTCATGGAGATCACCAGCGCCGGCATGACCGAGTCGCACGTCCACGACGTGCAGATCACCAAGGAAGCGCCCAACTACCAGGCGAGCTCGCGCTGACGCCGGCCGTGCCGGCCCAGCGTACCGACACCACAGGCCTTCCCGTGAACCACGACAAGATCCTGATCCTGGACTTCGGCTCCCAGGTCACCCAGCTCATTGCCCGGCGGGTTCGCGAGAACAGCGTCTACTGCGAGATCCATCCCTACGATGGCGCCGAGGCCACGCTCGAAGCCTGGGCCGCCGACGGCAGCCTGCGCGGCATCGTGCTCTCGGGCAGCCATCTCTCGGTCAACGAGGCCGACGGCGTGAAGGCGCCGCAGCGGGTGTTCGAAGTCGGCGTGCCGGTGCTCGGCATCTGCTATGGCATGCAGCTGATGGCCAGCCAGCTGGGCGGCGCGGTCGAGGCCGGCACGGTGCGGGAATTCGGCTATGCCCGGGTGCGCGCCCGCGGCCACACGCGGCTGCTCGAGGGCATCGAGGATGCCCGCAACACCGAGGGGCATGGCCTGCTCGATGTCTGGATGAGCCATGGCGACAAGGTCACCGGGATGCCGCCCGGCTTTCGCCTGATGGCGTCCACCGAGCATTGCCCGATCGCCGCGATCGCCGACGACGAACGCGGTTTCTATGGCCTGCAGTGGCATCCGGAGGTCACGCATACCACGCAGGGCAGGGCGATCATCACGCGCTTCGTGCGCGAGATCTGCGGCGCCCGTCCCGACTGGACCATGCCCAACTACATCGAGGAGGAAGTCGCGAAGATCCGCGCCCGGGTCGGCGACGATACCGTCATCCTCGGCCTGTCGGGCGGCGTCGATTCCTCCGTGGCAGCGGCGCTGATCCATCGCGCCATCGGCGCGCAGCTCGTGTGCGTCTTCGTCGACCATGGCCTGCTGCGGCTAGGCGAAGCCGAGCAGGTGATGGCGACCTTCGCGAATCATCTCGGCGTGCGCGTGATCCATGTCGATGCCGGCGAGCAGTTCCTCGGCCATCTCGAAGGCGTCACCGACCCCGAAGCCAAGCGCAAGATCATCGGCCGCGAGTTCATCGAAGTCTTCCAGCGCGAGTCCGCGAAGATCGACGGCGCCCGCTGGCTGGCGCAGGGCACCATCTACCCCGATGTCATAGAATCGGCCGGCGCCGGCAAGGCCAAGACGATCAAGTCGCACCACAACGTCGGCGGCCTGCCCGAGACCCTGCACCTGCAACTGCTCGAACCCCTGCGCGACCTGTTCAAGGACGAGGTCCGCGAACTCGGCGTCGCCCTCGGCCTGCCGCGCGAGATGGTCTACCGGCATCCGTTCCCCGGCCCGGGGCTCGGTGTGCGCATCCTCGGCGAAGTCCGCCGCGACTACGCCGACATGCTGCGCCAGGCCGATGCCATCTTCATCGACGAGCTGCGCAACACGTACGAAGCCGACGGCCTGAGCTGGTACGACAAGACTTCGCAGGCCTTCGCCGTGTTCCTGCCGGTGCGCTCGGTCGGCGTCATGGGCGACGGCCGCACCTACGAGTTCGTCGTCGCGCTGCGCGCGGTGCAGACCCAGGATTTCATGACCGCCCACTGGGCGCACCTGCCGCACGAGCTGCTGGGCCGGGTCTCGACCCGCATCATCAACGAGGTGCGCGGGATCAACCGGGTGGTGTACGACGTTTCCGGGAAGCCGCCGGCGACGATCGAGTGGGAATGATTGGACGTCTGGCACCATCAGGCATCTGATGGCATGAAATAGACCATAAGCCCTTGTTATCAAGGGCTTTTTTGTTTTTAGGTCTGGCATTGCCTGGCATCATTTAGCAGTGCCAAGCACATTTTTTTCTTGGCATAAAGGTTGGTATTATCAAAAGGAAATGCCATGAGTAAGTGCGATACCATGCGACGATTGCTCTTGGGTTCATGGTATTTATTTTTTGTAAGTCACTGTTTTAAATGAATATTATATGGTTTTTTTGAGCATTCAGGCGCATGGTATCGAAATCGATGGGAGACCAGATGCGTGTTGACCGATACCAAGCTGCGAAACCTCAAGCCTAAAGAGAAGCTTTACCGGGTCAGTGACCGTGATGGACTGTATGTGGCCGTTACTCCAGCAGGAACAATCTCGTTCCGTTACAACTACTCAATCAACGGGCGACAGGAGACCATCACCTTCGGTCGCTATGGACGTGGAGGCATTACCTTGGCCGAAGCCCGGGAGCAACTGGGCAACGCCAAGAAGATGATTGCTG
>Ga0172382_10001895_pt1 | contig 36170 bp, 30 predicted proteins | sample Leawel138RmetaG_FD_122245 | JGI IMG/M metagenome (GOLD analysis project Ga0172382, IMG submission 122245) | Leachate microbial communities from a municipal landfill in Southern Ontario, Canada - Leachate well 138R metaG | ecosystem: Engineered > Solid waste > Landfill > Unclassified | place... | reverse complement strand
TGGCTGTTTCTGTCTGACGCTGCGCCGAATGAGGATCTGCCGCTGACATACCAAGCTGAGCCGCAGATAAAGTTCTGCTCGAAATGTGGCTCCGGCGTTGTTCTCGGTGCTCGATTTTGCGGTCAGTGTGGAACAGCGCTATGAAAATAAAAGGCTAATTTGGATGTGGTTTTAGTTTTCCGTAATCAGTGTGCGTTGCTTTTTGAAATTGAATTCTTCCGCGACTATTGCTTGTTCATGAATGATTCAATGAGTACAAATATCTCAAAGGTAGTCATTGACTGAAGTATATGGAAGGTGTGTAACTTACATCGGTAAAGCGTATCTATGTGTATATAAAATGGTCAGAACACGATGAACTGAAAAAGGAAGGCAAGCCTTACGATAATGTACAACCATAGATGTACATTGAAACAAAAAAGCCCGTGAACAACCGAGAAAATCGGCTATTCACGGGCTTTTGGGGTTTTGTCCATAAGGCGTGTCTACATCGCTGTAGATGCCTGCAAACTCCCAGTTGGGATTCGCATTGATGCGGTCAGTGAAATCATTCACCTGCAGCTCGTAGGAGGAGGTCTGTTCGTCGTTCTCAGTGGAAACGCGAACATAGGCCGCCACCTTCAGCTTCCGCTCTTCCAGTGCGATCTCATCGGTCGCTATTGCCGGAATAACCTCCAGCTCGGATGGATCGACACCCTTATACCGGGTGCGGATTTTCTGCTTGCTGTCGACAGCAGCCTTTTCTCCTGCGATCATGTTATCTCAATCCTCCTGTGGCCGTATGCTCCAGTACCACTGCTTCATTTTCCGATAACAGCGAACACCCATGCTCTTCCTGGTGTCTTCCGCCGTGCGTTGACTGATGCCTTCTTCTTTCAGCATTTCATAGATTTCGACAGAGCGCATATCGCCTTGGGACAATATGTCCTTGATCAGATACGCTGCCTTCTCCATTTTGGTTTCAAACATTGGGAGCTCTGGTTTTCTTTCCTCGCTAGGAGTTATGCTTACTCCCAGCCAGGCAAATCCGGTCTTTGGCCGTATTTCAAACCGCAGTTCTGCGTCCGATGGGCCAAGGCTGTTTTTTATCTGCGTGACAATGCGGATATCCGTGTCCTCCGGATCTCGCTCTACCTGCAGAACACTCCTCGCAGCGGCAACAACGTCAATACTGCCGAGGGAGCGATACAGCCCCTTGCTGTTTTCTTTTTTGTTCAGATGCCCGATCAGGACGACAGCGCAGTCGTATGTTGAGGCCCACAGTGACAGTCGGTGCATAAGCCTTCGAGCTCTCCCTGCGATCTGAAGATCAGAATCGCTGCCAAGGTATGCTTGAATAGGGTCTATCACCACAAGTCGTGGCCTGAAATCGAAAATGGCTTGTCTGATCCTCTCATCGTCCAGCGTCAAACTACTATGTATTTCTTCATTGATGAAGGCGATGTTCCGGCAATCGGCACCGCTCTTCTCAAGCCTCGGTTTTATGGTATCGGACACACCGTCCTCGGAGCACTGGTATATGACTCGTTGTGGTCTGCCAAAAGCTTGTCCGTCCGGAGTTGCGCCTCCTGTGGAGAGTTCAGCGATCAGGTTCATCATAAGGGTAGATTTCCCATCGCCGGGATCTCCCTGGAGAAGTGTTATCTTGCCAATGGCAATAAAGGGATACCAAAGCCATCTGACATTTGTGGTCTTGACATCGCTGTAAAGCGTTATGAGCTCTGAACCCTCCATTTCTGGCATTGTTGATTCCTCCGATTCCACCACAGAATACTCCCGCGATTGTACATATATATTATAGTTTTTTCTCTGTGGTTTTACTGTGAACCACCTGTTCACTCGACGGCAAAAAAGTGAACCAGCAGTTCACAAAAACGCCTTAGACAACAGCATAGTTGGGCGTGTTTTGTGTTGTGGTCTAAGAACCGCACGTTCAAAAAGAATTGTCTCCATATTCAAGAAATATCGGTTGCTATGTGCAAAACTCAGAGCTACTACTATCAGTGCTTATGCGGGCAGCGAGAGGAGGTACTTATGCCCGTAGATTATAACGCCCTTGGTAGTCGAATCGCCCACTATCGGGGAAAGCTCAATCTCTCACAGGAGGAACTGGCTGAACAGGTCAATCTTTCCAGAGAGTATATAAACAAAATCGAGACAGCGGCCAGAAAGCCCACACTCGACACGTTGATTGATATAGCAAATGTGCTCCGCGTCTCAGCTGACGATATTCTGGTTGATAGCTTGCAGCACACCGTTTCCACAGCAGACTCTGATCTGCACCGTCTGCTCCTCGACTGCAACAAGGTCGAAGAACAAATACTAACCAAGAACGCGCAGGAGCTTAAGAAAATCCTGTACGGTCTCGGAATCTGATGAAATAAAAAATCGCCCGCGTAGGTGGGCAGTTGCATCCATGAACACATTCTTGGGTGCTTCTGTCCTCTACACGGGCAGTTATGTTCTATCGTTATTCTGTTGCCAGGTCCTGTATGAATCTCAAAAAGCTTTCCGGCATCCTGGCTATGTACTTCTTCCCGTCCACAGCAGGGAGGCTCTCACGGATGAAGGAAAGCATTTTCTGATAGATGCCTTCGCCGTCCTGCCATTCCTCTGAGCCGATCATCGCAACGACCTTAGCGTTTTCGATTAAGGCGGCCAGCGCCGGACCGTCTACAACCGTTTCATTTCCTTCACAGCTGACGATTTCAGCCAGCGTCTCCTTCCTTGCCTCCGGTGTCAGATTCCTGAGATATGCATTGACGGCGGTCGCCACCACCAGGTCCTTGCTATCAAAGCCGTACTTCTCTATGTTCATGCGCGTGCCTCCGTTCTTTTGGCAGCAATGTGTGTTCCGTCGCCTTGTTCTACAGGGTAAACCAGAGTTTTGCGCATAGCAAGCGGGATACGGGATCTTTGTAAGAAGAAGACAAAAAGGAGCCCACCAAGCGACCGCTCAGCTTATCTAAGTCATCCTCGTAAAGTATTTTGTATCATTTTCTTTACTAAATCGCGATCGACTCGGATCCGACGCTGGGGCAAAACAAAAAAGAAGCCCACCCACTATGCTTTCAACTGGGGGATAGTCGTCCCTGTTTGAAAACAAAGTAGGTGGGCAGCTGCTCATTTATAATACTCTGCGTACCACTCGCAGAACTTCCTCAGTCCTTCTCTTATGCCGATCTTCGGGGTGAAACCGTAGTCCCGCTCCAACGCCTCAGAATCAGCGTAGGTCACAGGCACATCGCCCGCCTGCATTCCGACCAACTCCCGATGGCCTTCAAAATCATAATCAGCAGGAAGGACTCCTGCTCTCACCAGTTCCTCCTGGAGCGTGGAGATGTAATCCAGCAGGTTCTCCGGCTGGCCGCCGCCAATGTTGTATACAGCGTAGGGTGGAATCGGCAGACCATCTTCGCCGTTCTTCTTCTCCGGAGCACCTTGCATTACTCGGTACACACCCTCCACGATATCATCAATGAAAGTGAAGTCCCTGCGCATATCACCGTAGTTGAAGATCTGAATGGTTTTCCCTGCCACGAGCTTCTGGGTTGCGCTATAGTAGAACATATCCGGGCGACCTGCGGGACCATAAACTGTGAAGAAGCGCAGGCCCGTAGACGGAATATTGTAGAGCTTGCTGTATGCGTGAGCCAGCAGCTCATCGCTCTTCTTCGTCGCGGCATAGAGGCTCACAGGGTTATCCACCTTATCGTCCGTGGAGAACGAGACTTTCTTGTTTCCGCCATAGACGGAAGAGCTGGACGCATACACAAGATGCTCCACCGGATTATGGCGGCAAGCCTCCAGCAGATTGTAGAAGCCGATGATGTTGCTCTCAATGTACACGTCCGGGTGGTCGATGCTGTACCGCACGCCCGCCTGCGCTGCTAGGTTGACCACAACGTCGAAATGATAAGTACTGAACAGCTCATCCACCAATACCTTATCGCCGATGGAGCCCTTTACAAACACATGCTTGACCGGGCTGCTTTCCGCTGCTTTTTCTATCAATCCCAGCCGATACTCCTTCAGCGCCGGATCGTAGTAATTGTTCATGTTGTCGAGGCTGACTACTGTGCCGGAGGATAGTTCCTTCAGCAACCGGATCACGAGGTTCGCCCCAATGAATCCGGGAGAGCCGGTCACCAGAATGGTTTTGTTGTTCAGATCAATCTTCTGCATCCTTAATCCCTCCGGAACAGGTCACGGGTGTAAACCTTTTCTTCTACATCACCGAGCACATCCGCATCAAAGCGATTCGCCAGGATCACATCACTCTGGGCCTTAAACTGCTCCAGATTGTTTACGACCTTTGAGCGGAAGAACTCGCTGCCATCTTCCAGCGTCGGCTCATAGATAATGATCGGGATGCCCTTTGCCTTGATCCGCTTCATGACGCCTTGGATAGCGGATGCACGGAAGTTATCCGAGTTGCTCTTCATGGTCAGGCGGTACACACCAACTGTACCGGGATTACGGGCAATGATCTGGTCGGCAATGAAGTCCTTACGAACGGTGTTGGACTTCACAACAGCCTCGATCATAGTCTGCGGGACATCCTTATAGTTGGCCAGCAGCTGCTTGGTATCCTTAGGCAGGCAATAGCCGCCATAACCGAAGGAGGGGTTGTTGTAATGGCCGCCGATACGGGGATCCATGCACACGCCGTCGATAATCATCTGCGTGTCCAGACCCTTAGTTTGAGCATAGGTATCCAGCTCGTTAAAGTAGCTGACACGGACAGCCAGATAGGTGTTGGCGAAAAGCTTGATCGCCTCTGCTTCTGTCGGATGCGCAATCAGGATCGGAATGTTCTGGGGTTCCTGCCCAGCTCTCTCTTCTTCTGTTCTTGCTCCTTCCAGCAGCAGGTTTGCAAACATCTCCGCATCGGCTCTATGATCATCATAAGCGCCGACGACAATGCGGCTGGGATGGAGGTTGTCATAGAGAGCTTTTGACTCCCGGAGGAACTCCGGGCTGAAGATGATGTTGTCAACACCATACTTTTTCAGGACGGAATCGGTGTACCCCACCGGGATGGTGGACTTGATAACCATGAGGACATTCGGGTTCACCTTCAGCGTCCATTCGATGGCATCTTCCACAGCGGAGGTATCGAAAAACTGATGCTCATCGTCATAGTTCGTCGGGGTGGCAATGATAACCAATTCGGCAGAGCCATAAGCCGCCGCCTTATCGGTCGTTGTATGGAGATTCAGAGTCCTCTGGCCCTCTCTGGCCTCCTTGAAAAATCTCTCGATCTCATCATCCTGGATCGGGCTAATAAACTTGTTCAGCTTTTCTGCCTTTGATTCTGTAGTGGTGATAGCGGTCACATCATGTTTCTGGGCAAGCAAGACGGCCAGGCTGAGTCCCACATATCCTACTCCTGCAACTGTGATTTTCATATGTTTTGCTCCTTTGCAAATTAATCTCTTCTGAACAGATCGCGTGTGTAAACCTTTTCTTCTACGTCATCCAGTACGCTGTCATAGCGGTTAGCGATGATGCAACCGCACATCTTCTTGAACTTCTTTAGGTCATTGACCACAAGAGAACCGAAGAAGGTCGTGCCATCTTCCAGTGTAGGTTCGTAGATCACGACAGTCGCGCCTTTTGCCTTGATCCGTTTCATGACTCCCTGGATGGATGACTGCCGGAAGTTGTCACTGTTGGATTTCATCGTGAGGCGATACACACCGACCACAATGTCCTTCTGCCTGCTCTCCTGCTCGGCTGAGTAGGAGGCACTGTTCCCATATGTCCCGGCAATCTCCAGAACACGGTCAGCAATGAAGTCCTTCCTGGTCCGGTTGCTCTCCACAATTGCCTGGATCAGATTCTCCGGCACATCCTGGTAGTTAGCCAGTAGCTGCTTCGTATCTTTCGGCAGGCAATAGCCGCCATAACCGAATGAGGGATTGTTGTAGTAATCTCCCACCCTCGGATCCAGACACACGCCCTTGATAATCGGCGCGGTCTTGAGGTGTTTCACCTCAGCGTAGGTATCCAGCTCGTTGAAGTAGGATACGCGCAGGGCAAGGTAAGTATTGACAAACAACTTGGTCGCCTCTGCTTCCGTGGTCTCCATAAACAGCACCGGGATTGAGGTCTTGATCGCACCTTGCTGAAGAAGCGCGGCGAAAGTCTCAGCAGCAGGCTGATTCTTCTCATCCGCACCAACAATAATCCGGCTGGGATAGAGGTTATCATACAGTGCCTTTGATTCCCTTAAGAACTCCGGGCTGAAAATGATATTATCCATTCCCATCTTCTCGCGGACATGTACCGTGTATCCAACCGGGATAGTAGATTTGATTACGATGGTGGGCTTTTCTTTCCGATCCTCAGTTGCCTCTTTGATGAGAGACAGCACGCTCTCCACAGCGGAGCAATCAAAGAAATTCGTCTTCGGGTCATAGTTCGTCGGCGCAGCGATGATAATGAAGTCAGCCGTAGAATAAGCGGAAGTCGCATCTGTGGTAGCCGTCAAGCTCAGTCCTCTTGTTTCATGCTCCGCCATATATTTTTCTATGTACTCATCCTGGATAGGCGATTCCCAGCGGTTGATCTTATCCACCTTTTCCGGAATGATATCCACAGCAGTCACATCGTTGTGCTGAGAAAGCAAAACCGCAAGGGAAAGACCCACATATCCAGTACCGGCCACAGCGATCTTTTTTCGCTCGACGGCAGCCATCTCCGCCTCATCGTCCACAATGACGTCCGAAGGCTGAAAGCCCAGGACCGCACAGAGAGAAAGAAGCTGATCAACGGACGGGCTATAATCTCCCGACTCAAGGCGTGACAAAATAGAACGGTTTATATTGGCTTTATCCGCAAGGGCAGTCTGAGAAAGCTTGAGCGTCTTTCTTCTGCTGGCCACTGTTTCGGATAGCAGTTTCAAAGATAAGTGTTTCATTGGAACCTCCTGTTGCTAATAGCGTCAACTATGTTCAGCAAGCAACGCATCTATTGTAGCAACTATCGCTTCCGAAATCAATAGTTTTGTTGCAGATAAAGTATGAAAACTTTATGAATCGCTGCTGTTTATGTATTTTTCTGTTGCTATCAGCGTCATGCGGTTCGAATGTAATGTCGCTATCAACGACAAAAAAGCCCACCTGCTCTGTTTTCAAGCTTGGAATCTCTCCCAGACCAGAAAGCAAAGCAGGTGGGCAAGCAACTTCACTCGGCCGCAATCCCGTCCTCTTTCACCACAATCTCCGTCGCGGTTTCACTGACTGCCAGCAGCTCTTCTTCCTTCACGTTCCGACCCTTACAGCCGCTCCCGTTCCGCTTCTCCCTGCAAATCCAGGTCTTGATCTTCATCCCGCCTGGACCGTTGACCGTCCGCCTCGTCATAGGGGCTCCACACTCGCCGCAGAAGACTTTCCCGTATAAAAAATGTGGCTGACCACCTCTGTGACCAACCACTTCTGTCAGTTCATTATTCCTTTTTAGCTTCTGCTGAACTGCGTCCCATACCGCAGGAGCGATGAGCGCCTCATGATCCCCTATCAGGTATTTGCTCTCAAAGGGTACATTCGGATCAGGTCGCTTGGTTATCAAATCCTTCGGATGCGTCTTTTGCAGAAGCTTATCGCCACGGTAGGTTTCGTTTTTCAAAATGTATAGGATGTTATTGCGGGACAGCCGGGTACCTTTCCGCGTCTGGACTCCGATGTCCGCAAGCTGTCTCCTGATCTCCTCGATGGTCTTGCCCTCCAGAAACAGTGCGTAGATGAGTCGGATGGCATCAGCATCATCATTCGGCACCAGCTTGCCGTCTACACAGTCATACCCGAGGATGCGATTGTTGCCGAGGTTGTACTCGCCGCGCTTAACCCTCTCCCGCTGGCCCCATTTCATATTCTCAGAAATGCTCCGGCTCTCATTCTCCGCGATGGCGGACATGAGGGAAAAGATGAAGGAACTTGTCGTATCAGCTGTGCTGATGTGCTCTTTCTCAAACTCAACGATCACATTCTTCAGCCTCAGCATGTCCGTGTATTTCTTGCATTCCGCCACATTGCGGGAGAACCGGGAAACACTCTTACAGAGGATCCGGTCGATGTTACCTGCCAAGGCACTGTTTATCATCTCCATGAACTGCGGCCGCTTCTCTGCGCTAAGTCCTGAGAGGACGTCTGAGTAAACGCCCACCAGTTCCCAGTCGGAACGGAGGCTGATGAGTTCCATGTATGCCTTCTGCTGCTCCTCCAGACTGTCTTCCTGATCATCCTTTTCCGTACTCACACGGCAGTACACGGCGACCCGCGTTTTCCTGTTCTCCCGCTGAGCGGGAATTCTCGTTATCTGCATATCAGCATGCCTCCTTCTGCGCTATGGGCATCTTCAGCCCCATCAGGTGCTTGTACTTGTTTTTGACCTCGCCATTCCTTACCCGGTCTAAGTAATCGCTGTAGAAATCAGAATAGCGGGTCGGGCAGTAGCGTTTCTCGGAGAAATTCATCTCCACAACGCTTGTCTCCCCGTCCCGCCATTGAATGGTTACCTGGTCTTCGCCGAGCTTGATTTCTTCCACGCTGTCATCCAGCCAGTAGAAATCGACTCTGTCCTTTTTCTCTCCGAACTTCTTCTCGTAGGCTCTAATCATCGCCTCGTCCAACACATTCTGGATGAGAAGGTAGCTCCTGCATCCGCCCTCTCCGTAGCAGCCCCAGCCGCCGTTCTGGATCTTTACTCCGTCATAGAAGAAGTTGTTCAGACCCCCGTGCATCAGAGGCTTGCCGCAGTGCGGGCAGCGGAGCATGTCTCCGTACGGGTAGGTGCTGTTCCCGTCCGAGACCTTCCGCATTGCGAAAATCTTCTGCGCCTGATCGAAAACGCGCCGGTCGACGATCGCAGCATGCGCCTTCTCAACGTGAAACTGTGGAACCCTGCTGTCCCTGTTCCGGATCTGTCTGTGCGTGAGATGATTTTCGATGTAGGTTTTCTGGAGGATTACATCACCGGCGTACTTCTCGTTTTTAATCATCCGATCCAGTTGCAGCCGCTTCCAAGTGTCTCCAGCAGGTGGCTTGATGCCCCTTGCGATCATGTCGTTCATGATTTCCATCGGAAGATCCCCATGCACGAAACGCTCAAAGACTTCTCGGACAATCGCTGCCTCGTCCTCCTGGATCAGGTACAGCTCATCATCCGTATGGTAAAAGCCGTAGAGTGGAACCTTGACTTCCTGCCCTGATTCAAACCGCTTCCGGATGCCCCATTTCACGTTCTCGGAAATGCTCCGGCTCTCCTCTTGGGCGAAGGATGCCATGATACTCAAAACCATTTCTGACAAGGAGTCCGCTGTGTCAATGCCCTCTTTCTCAAAAAGCACCTCTACGCCATGGCTCTGTAGCTCCCGCACCGTCTGAAGCGTGTCGACCGTGTTTCGGGCAAAGCGGCTGATACTCTTGGTTATGACGTAGTCCACCTTTCCAGCTTTGCAGTCCTCGATCATCTGCTGGAACTGGACTCTGTGCGTCATCGAAGTCCCGCTCAGGCCTTCATCGGCGTATATGTTCACCAGATCCCAGTCCCCGCGCTGCGCCGCCCTATACCTGAATGCCTCCATCTGGTTGTCGAGGCTTTCCAACTGAGCGTCCTTGTCCGTGCTCACACGGCAGTAGGCAGCAACGCGCTTGCGGGATGCGACCTGCGGTTGCTCAATTCTTGTTACTGTTCTCATGTGTTCCTCCCTCATTCAGAAGTTCATTCCCCGCCCTCAAAAACTCCAGATCCGCTAAGCTCGGCCGCTTGTGGGAATTAAGGATGTCCCTCTTGATGATCTCCTGCACCCAGTCGAAAAGCTGGGGGCTCACAATGGGCTCGTGATGCCCGGTCAGGTAGTACCGATCTCGGAGACCGTTGTTTCTGACCTGCTGGCCCGGCACCAGGCTAACTGTTTTATGGGAGTAGTAATCCCCCTTGTAAGCCACATTCGTCAGCAGGTACCTCAGTCGTTGCTGTCTCCACCTGTTACCGTCTGTCTCCATTTCATTCAGTGCCGCCAGAATGTCTCTGTAGCATTTCCCTTCGGATGCCATGCGGAAAGCCTCTCTCACTCTTGGTGCTTCCTCCTCGTTGATAACCCATTTATTATCACCGCCGTTTTTGTAACCGAAGGAAATCTGGCCGAAGGGCCTGCCCTCAAGAACATGCTGCTCATGAGCTTTAAGGGAATGCTGGCTGATGCTGTGGCTTTCCTCTTCCGCGATAGCGGCAAAAATGTTCAGAACGAGGGCGCTCTTTTCATCCTGGGAGTTGAGGTTTTGCTCTTCAAACAGAACGTTCACACCGAGGCTGTTCAGCTCCCTGATCATCTCCGCACATTCCGCCATGTTCCGGGCGAAGCGGGAAATGGACTTTGTGAGGATGAGGTTGACCTTTCCAGCCCTGCAATCGTCCAGAAGGCGCTGGAGTCCAGGTCGACCGGCTTTCTTCAGACCGCTCCTGCCCTTATCACCGTAGATGCCCACAAGTTCCATGTTGGGGTTGGCTTTGATCATATCGGTGAAGTAGGCAACCTGAAGTTCGTAGGAGCCATTCTGCGTTTCCATATCCGTGCTGACTCGGCAGTAGGCTGCCGTTTTAATCTTTTCCATTCTGGTCTCCTTTCCAGCGTTTCCCGCTGTTTTCCACCCCTTGGGGCAGTACTATAAATCACTCTGTTTCGAACTCATATCAAGTCTTTTAGCGATATTTCTACCTTATATAAGCGGGAAATATGCGGGTCTTATTGAACGATTTTTCTTGCGATTATCGGCACAAAATTTGTTCATTATGGACAGCTATTTCCCGGTTGATTTCGATGTAAAAAAGCGAGGGGGAGCGATAATGCTCCCCCTCAAAAGGTCAAATCATCTTGGCGTATGCGAGGTAGATCCAACCGTTGCGCTGTTCCTTATAGGCTTTCAGCAAGCCCCAGCCGTTCTCCTCATCCACGATGGTATAGACACCCGGCTCGATATAGCCGTAAGAGGCGTAAGAGGTAGATGGGCCTTTCCGGTAGTTCAGATCGGAGATGGTAATCCGCACAAGGTACGGAGTGAAGGAAGTTTGAAGCTCCGGATATACCTGATTGCCGTTATCATCGAAGGCAGCATATCCAGGATTCGCGTTCACACAGTTCTTGGCATTCTGGAAAACCGTGAACGCTCCGATCTGGCTGGACTTATCAGTCCAGGATTTCCTGACACGATAGTATTTCGTGACGGCAGAGCCGGAGGGAGTTGTAGGTGTGGCTGTCGATCCAGCGGAATCATACGCTGGCCGCCCATAACCGAGGATGCGGCTATTGTTCAGAGCGTAGCTGCGACGAGCCACCATATCGCTGGTGTTGCCCTCAATGGTGTAGACCTTGCTGCCGTCCACCTTTTCGACAATTCCTGTGTGGGAACTGTTGTCGATGCTCGTCCCGAAGAAGATCTGGTCGCCGGGCTTGGGGTCGCTGGTGTGGAACTGTCCCTTGTTTTTGTAATACCGCAGAGAATAGGTGCATCCGGCACCGGCACTCTTCTCCGGCTGACAGGTCAGTCGCAGCGCATTCTCATATCCAAAAGCAGTCAGGAAACACCAGTCGACAAACATATCGCACCAGGCATAGCCGTTCTTCTTGCCGTTGTACCAGTTCGGATACTTCTGGTCGAAGTCACGGGCATACTTGGTGTAGTTGGCAGACCCAGCGTTAGCGGTCTTATCATCCAGGTTGGAGTTGCTCGCCTTCTCCTTGTATCCCAGTTCTCCGATAGCCACAGCGATGAGCTTTTCGGCTGTACATCCGGTTTCTGTCTTCTGCTCGGAAGGTGTGGCCGGGGCGACAGCAGAGCCAGCATATTTCTTGAAGAACTCTTCACCGTATCCGGCTCTTTTCACCTGTACCGCCTCAGACTGATCAGCCGGACGCTCGAACTTCAGTAGGACAGCGTCGGAGGCTTCCCGGACTGTTTTCGCTGTGGTCAGGACCTTCCAGATCGCTGTGAACTCGTCCCGCATTTCCTTGAGGAAATAATCGACCTGCATCTTCCAATCGGAGATGCTCATGCCCTGAGCTTTGGCATAGTTCAGGAGTCCTTCCTTCAGAGACCAGTAGGTCCACTGGACAAGGCCATAGCCTGCGGAATCATGGACGAAGTTCGTATATGATCCGTTATCTACGGCTGCCGTATACTGGCTATCGGAAAGCCCCAGGGATTTTTCATAAGTGTTCTGGAGATTATCTGACCGGAGGCTGCTCTCCGCGTGCATATTACCCATCACACCGGCAACACCGTAAGGATTCTGGATTGCCGCGTACAGCTGATCCCAGATGGCCTTTGCATCGTCCAAAGTTGAAACCGTGCCGCTGACTGGAATTTCTGTAGCGGGTGCATCCGCCACAAGGATCGCCGCCACATCATTGCGCACTGTTTCCATGGTCACACCGTATCGCTTGCTCCAGTGCTGAATATCACCGTGGTTGGAACCAAGACCGAGACTGTGACTTCCGGTGTGATCGATAATGGTCGGAACCTTCAGACCGTTGTAGCTGATCGTACCCTTCGGATCGATGCCGAACATCTTACACAGATAGGCCGTCATCTCACAGGCTTCCTTGTAGACAGCGTTCCAGTAGCTTTTGTCGTTCAGTCCATCTTCGCAGATTTCAAACTGGATATGCGTGTCGTTGCAGGAACCTTTTGATCCGCTGCCGCAACCCCACGGACGGTAATCCCAGGGCATGGTCTGCACGGCAGCTACAGTTCCATCCGCCAACTTCCCGATCCAGAAGTTCAGCCCGGCCTGACGGTCGATATGATTCCAGTCGTTGTTGTAGGCGTTCTTTCCAAGCAGGTTCAGAAGTTCGGTACGATTGGCGGCATTATCATCCGGCTGGACGTAACGCTTGAGGTTAGGATTATTGGCTCCGGTGCTATGCCACAGGACACCTTTCGGGGTGAACTTTCGTGTTCCCTTATAGCAGGTGCTCTGGGTCATCATGCAGACCAGAGGCTTATTCTTCTCACTATACTTCATGGATTTCTCCTTTCTCCCTGCCGACTGCGGGGCTTTAGGGCAAAAAGAAAGAGCAGAGGTTGTGAGCCCCTGCCCTTCAAGCTCCCTCTATCTTTCCTCGGACACTTATCCGGGGATTGACAACCGAGAGATCAATTTTTCTTTGCGTTTTTTCCGTTCTCATAGAGAATGAAGCTCCCATCAGTCAGATGGAGCCAGTCGTTCTGGATATCCAGGACATCCACAACAGCTCCGGCATCGAGGACGGTAAGCTTTTCTGCTTTCAGTGACGGGGCCTTACGGACATTCATCTTGCAGGTAAGGGTATATTTCTCTGCAGCCGGTGCCTCCATCTTCTCCTCTTCAGCGGGAACAGCTGTGGCGACAGCGCCCTGGTAGACACACTCTCCTTCGCAGAGCACTTCGCCGCCTTCTGCGTCCCCCAGCTTTTTCGCAGCAGCCAGGGTTTTCAGTTCCTTGACGGTCTCGCCGTCCTTCACAACGGTATAGATCTTAGACATTCGTATTTCCCTCCTTGATCTTTGCGATAAGCGCCTCGCCCGCGCCGGTCACGATTGCGTTGATGTCCACGTTGGCTGCCTTCAGCACACCGATGCCGGATTCGGACATCTTGGCGAGAGTGCCCTCCAGCAGGAGCTTACCAAGGTTCGTAATCTCATCCTGGGTCAGCTTTCCATCGGTGCTTGCTTCTTTCAGACCGTCCACTACAGTCTGCTGAAGCTCCCAGACTGTCTGCTCGGCGGCATTGGTCAGCTCGCCGATTGCAACGTTGATGGTATTCAGCTTCTGTGTCTTGCTGATCTGAGCAAGCAGCCATGCGCCTGCAACACCGATCAGGGTGACGGCGAGGTTCGCCAGCACGCTCACAATGGTCTCGATAATGACAGTATTCATAGTCTTCTCCCTTCTCCGTTTATCGCCCGGCGGCAAGTTCAGCCCTCACAGAGGGTAAAATAAAAAACACGGTCTCCCGTGCTTCTTCCTTCTCGGCTCCGCAAATCTATCCATTTTGCTGATGATTGTTTAAATCCTGTGGTCGCGGCTGAGTTCCTGATACAGCTTGCGGATGTATTCCGTATCCTGAGTAACGATGCCATTGGTGATCTTCTTCTCCTTGACGTATTTCTCGTACTCCTCTGCTACATTCAAGACGTTAGTCCATTCGTCCGAGGAGTGCTCAATCCCAGCCCGCGCTTCCCTGGCGAAGGTCAAGATGCACTGCCGATGGCTGTTCACCCACATATCGAGAATCTGTTTCTCCACAGCGGCCAGACGCTTTTCCGTCGCGCCGTTGACCTTCTTGCCAATCCAGCCCAGGAACTTGTCCCAGGGATTCAGCTTAAGCGGGCTGATCTGAATCAGTGACAGCAGCACCGCAATGCCCGCTGCCACATACCCCGCGTTCAATTGTGAAATGATTTCCTGGAAGCTCATTCGTTTCTCCCTTCCCGCCCACCATGGGGCGAATTATAGTCTCCTCAAAAATGCCTCGATAAAGGTTGCTTCATATTCGTGTGCTTGCCAGCACGGATGAGAATCGCCAGTAGGTGCGTGCCCTACAGCAAAAGTCGTCCTGCGAAGGTCATAGGCTTTCTTGCACAAGCCCTGATCGGTCTCTCTGCCCAGCGTCATAACCGGCGTCTGATCGCTTCCCATCATATCCAGATAAGGAATACCCCACTTTCTGGCAAGCTCCCTCTCCGCATTCCTGTAGCTCACACTCGATCCGTTCGTAATGATCATGCCCACATGCGCCCAGGGACGGTTGGTCAGAATCCATTCCAACACAACGTTCCATGCTCCGTAGAATGTCTCATTTGTGGTATCATCAATCGTACCGAGGTTTGTATGCCCGGCGTCATTGATTCCGAACCAGAGCGTGATGTAGTCCACATCCTCTGGGATCGTCAGATAACGCTCCAGAGAGAATGGATTTCTGGTCTTGATATTCACATTCTCCGGGTCCTCGACATAGGTCTTATCCAACGCCATGATAGAACCAGAAATAGCGTCATTGATGACTTCCATATTGTTGCGACGTCCGATAAAGAGAGGATACGTTTTGATTTTCCCCTGATACGGCTCATCTGTGAAATACTTGTCGTCCTCAGTTGATCCACCAGAAGTAAAGCTATCGCCGGTTGCAAACCATTTCTTGCTCCACAGCACGTTGCTTTGCGCCGCAAGATTCACCTGCTGCCTTAGTACTTCAATTTCAGTCGCCTGGGAATCTTTCTCAGCTTTCAGTTGTTCGATCTCATTTGTCATCGCGATGATTTCTTGGCTATACACGAAGGCTGTCGGCATTACCTCAAACACCTGATAACTGTTCGTAAGCTTGGTGTTCTCCGGAATTCCGGAAACATCCCAGTTCTCATTTCCGAAAAGCATTAACCAACACAGTAATTCGTCCGACGTTGAAATACCTTCACGTTCAGCCTGTGCTATATACACATCGAAGTCCAATAGATATTTCTTGCTTCCTATTTCGGTGATAGCCGAAGAAGGATACACATATGAGTGGCTGCCAAAGCTGGCACCGAAGTTCACAGCTATAAGCTTGAAACTATATCCTTCCAATTCGTCTCGCTTCAAAACCAGCTTCTTACCCTTTAGGTCTCCAACTGTTCCAATCTGTATGCTAAATCCCTGTCCTGTAGTAAGTAAGCAGTCATTTCCGAATTTGACTTCAACTACTCCACTAGACGGCTCAAGTTTCACTTTCAGATTGTTATGCGTTGAGTAGACACTCTTTCCGAGCACTTGAATTCCAGCATTAGTGCTATTCTCTGAGTTCACAGCATTCCCGGAACGCTCGGCATAACCGGCTGACTGGGCATAATCTGACTTATACGCCTGCTTTGCCTGGTGTGCTCTTCTTGCTGTCGCAACGATTGGCGTCGTAAAATCATCTGATTCTCTCTCTGAAGCTTCATCGCAAACAGCAAGTATAAACTCATACACCTGTCCTGTTTCTGGCACAAAAGTACATTTCTGCCACTTGAACGGGATCATAGAAACACAAACCTGAGACCATTCCCGTTCATCTATTGCTTCCACCAGTTTTTGCACCTGTGGAAGCTCCTCTGACATATTTAAAGGAAATTCATTATATCCTTCGGCTACTGTCAGGTTATAGGATATCGTGCTAAAGGGCAGTGTACCATCAGACATTAGGCCATCGCCATTCAGATCATCTATTGCGCCTCCGCCTCTCGTACTGGAAGAGCCGACACTAATATTGAAAACTCCGCTTATCGGAGACATAATCTGGACAATCAATCTTTTTCCAAGAATAAAGTCCTTAAAATCCTGAACAGGAAAATGACTACGGGCCATAATTGATCCGCCAGCGTAATCCTTCACAATATCAGCCGTGAACTTTGCCGCCCTTGCAGTACCCCGCTCGTCACATATATCTTCTACTCCGGGGATGGTGGATCCAGACTCACCAGTCGCTAATACGACAATACTGTTAGTAAGTGGAAATCTATGCTGGAGTGTGAAAGGTCTAGAAAAGCCTTTCATAGTACTAGCTAGTGAATCAAATTTCTCATTCCCAAGCCCTACACGCCCGTCTACGATCTCAGCACCGACAGAACGAATTGCCGCTCCCAGAGTCTCATGTGTATTGCCTTCCGCATCAACCCTGGCATCAAGGATTTCTGTATCTCCTGCTCCCGTCCCCGCCGCCAGCACCGCGTCCATACGAGTATTTAAGACCGCCGCTGTCTGATCGAAGGATGCTTTCTGCTGCGTCATTGCAGTCTGCGCCTGCGTGACTGTCTGCGTCAGGGTTTCTGTGGTTTCTTCCAGACTAGAATCGACGTATTCCTTGGTTTGCTGGTTATCCTCCCTGATTGCAGCCTCAGTAGCATCATTATCCTGCCTTATTGCAGCCTCGGTTGCGTCGTTATCCGCTCTGATCCGGGCTTCCGTAGCCGTCAGCTGATCAGACATATCCTTTATCTGCTGGCTATAAAGGCTGTGGAGCATCCAGTAGTTTGTGTCCGTGATTGCCGTCCCAGAGGGTACTGCGCGTCTTGCAATATAGCTGTCGCCGCTGGTTTCCTCCAGCACGATGGACAGCATTTCATAGCTCTTCGTTTGCTCCCACACACCGCAGTGTTTCGGGACGATCCTCTTTCCGATATACTTTGCCATAATGAAAATTCTCCTTCCGTAAAGCACTTGATTTCATACATCAGAAAAAAGTGCTCTACGGAGGAGAATCCGAATAAGGCTTTATTTTACAAGGGAGGAGTACCCCCCCCCCGCTTTAGTACGCTAAAGTGCGCCATCTCATACCTCCGTGAGTTCCGGGACGAGAGCTCTATAAGCTGCGTCGCCGATTTGGTAGTATCCTTCCGTGCTGGGGTGGACGCCGTTGGTTCCAACCAGCTCGGTTGATGTGCTCCTTGTGTTCACCGTCTTGCTCTGGCGTGGCATATTGTACTCACTGTCGAACTGCCCGGAGATGTTGATGAACTCCACATAGTCTTTGAACTCATCCTCGTTCGCCATCTCCTGGTAAGCGAGGTTCATATTCATAACCGACCGGACGAGCCCGTACCAGTTAGAATACTGGCTATTCGCGCCGTAACTATGCCCACATCCTCCGTTAACGGAAGGAAGCTGGATACCCATCATCTTTACCTTGGCGTTCGAATACTGCTCATGGAGAATGCGGATCAGCCGCTTAGCATTTGTCACATGGGTGGCAATCAGGCTCTCACTGCTTTCATAATGCGAAGCCGCCATGCCGTTCCAGGAAAGGAGCGTCACCATATAGTCCACCCGATCAAAGCCGTTCCGTTCACAGTAGGTGCGGAAGTTGACTTGTCCTTCATCGCTGTCCCAGAAGGGATTACCCTCTGCGTACACCGTTTCATCGTAGGCGATGTCTGCTGTATGCGTAGCGTTCTGATAGTGATGAAGCGTACCAGCGCCAATCGGCATCGGTGCCGTATGGTCCTGATACCGGGTGAACTTGATGCGTCCTGTCTCGATGGTTTCCATCGACCAGATATTACCTGAGCCATCTTCCCAGAGACTGTGCTGATCAGTGCTGTCCTTGTCATGGGACCCATAGACCCACATTCCCAGCTTTGTTGCTGTCGGGGCACTCAGATAACTGCCCCAGGTCCAACCGCCGTACCCTTCATATCCGCACTCTCCGTTTTTCTTCGTACCGATGAAGCGGATATTAGAAAGGCCAAGGCCAGCGGGCGTCCCTCCCGTTTCCGTCAGCCTACGGAGTGCCTCCTTACACCAGGTGCCGCTGCCAGTCAGACTATCGCCGACACAGAGGATGTTCTTTCGAAGCGAAGGGGTCTCGCCGACTGCGTGGATCCGAAGAACCGTTGTGCCGGTGGCGAGGATATTATCAAGGTGGTCTCTCACCCTTACCGTGAGCGTATGATCGCCAACATTGTCCGCTACTGGCGTCACCTCAAAATACCGTGGCGTGTTCTTGCCGATGTCACAGCGGAACTCAATGTTGTAGTTATACGGATTCGGATGCTCTACGATTCCTCTGTAGAACAGCTGCAGCGTATCGCCTACGACAGCATGAAAAACATCCGGGAGAACAACCCTCGGAGGAAGTTCAAATGTTGCCTTCTCCGACATGGCTTCTTCAATCTTCGCCTGGGCTTCGTCTGCAGCGATTGCTCTGACTGGCTCCTCGAATTCTCCCAATCCGTAATGCTCTGACTTCTTTGCGATTAAGAAGTCAACTTTGCTGGTGTTATCTTGTTCGGGATCGTAAAGAGCCATCCAGCTCGTGACCTTTTTCATCATTGCAGCATAGGACGGACTATCGGTTGAATTGTAGGCCACTACTCCGTAGGTTGGAGGACGTAAAATCGTTCCGCAGCTGCCGCCCATAAAGGAGACCTGCTGATCGCAGGAGAATCCGGCATACAGTTCCGCTTCTTCTGTGTTCTCGATCAGTTTGGAAAAGTGGAACTCAATCTTCCGCCACTCGCCCGGCGCAATGTGGACATTCGACATCACCTCATCCACAAGCACATCACCTTCACGATTTCCTAAGGTGATAAAGCAACGAACATTCTCGACATAATCCTCGGTGCTTCTGTTTTTTACGGAGAAAATCAGTGTATCGAAATCTGTCGGATGCCCGATAGGGCAAGCCCAGCCGATGAAAGTTGAGTAATTGTATCGTTCTACAACATCGGTTACAGGGAGCGGATTCTGCTTGTTTATATAGATGTCCTCTTTCTGAAACTGGTCGACAAGCATCTTCCACTGTTCTACTTCGTGAATTCTATCTTCATGGTTTTCGGCAACACCAAGAAGATACTCTGTCGTAAACACGCCCTCCTGAACTCCCGCCATTTCCACATAGATTTTCTTATGGCTTCCCCTGCTGTAGTCTTCTAATGACGGGAAATTCCCCGATGTTGCATACCAACTCACCACCCCATCATTTTCGGCATAGCCAAACCCTATAGAGCAGGGAGTATTTCCATCAATTCCTACATAGATGGTCTCTCCCTCTTGCAGCTTAATATGCGGGATAAGGCAAGTAACATACTCCTCCTGCGCAGGTTCAATATTCACATCCAAGTATTCCTGGAACCGAATTGCCGCATCCGTCTTTTCTCCAATCGCCACGGTGATTCTCAGTTTTGTAATCGCTCTCTCCCTGGCAGTCACATAAAAGCGAAGGCAAGTGACGTTAATGTCCGCAGGCGCTTCAAACTGCGAAATCCATCCACTGAAGCTTGAATCCGTATAAGCATAGATAAACTTACCCTCGTGAAGTTTATACTCATGCAGTCTGAAAATCCCGGCATCATAGGTTTCAGCCATCTTCTGCAGAAACAGATCACCGGCTTCAATCTTTGCCCTTGGGAGAATATCCCGGATATGAGTTCCGAGGGAATCGTATGCATTTCCATCTGCATCCACGCGGGCATCCGCAATCTCTGTCGAGCCATCGCCGGTTCCGGCCGCCAACACCTCGTCCATTCGAGCGTTCAGCTGCTGTGCAGTCGCATCAAAAGACGCCTTCTGCTGGGTCATCGCGGTCTGAGCCGCCGTCACCCTCTGGGTGAGGTCAGTGGTGGTCTCCTCTAAACTCTCATCCACATGCTGCCTCGTTGCAGCATTATCTTGACGGATTGCGCTTTCGGTTGCGTCATTATCCTGGCGGATCGCCGCTTCCGTCGCATCGTTGTCCGCCTTGATAGCCGCTTCGCTCTGGGTGATATGCTGTTCCAGTAGATCCATCTGCATATTGAAATCCGAGCACAGCGCCCAATATTCTGTCTGAGAGATGTCCGTTCCGACGGGCACGGTCTTCCGGCTGATATAGCTGTTGCCGCTCGCCCTGTCGTAAACGACGCTCTCCATTTCATATTCTTTGGCATTGTCCCAGTAACCGCAATGCTTGGGAACAATCCGCTTTCCTACATACCTTGCCATTTACGTCTCCTCCCTGTAATCCACGACCAGGTTGCCCTCATCGTCCATTCCAAAGATCAGTCCGAGTCGTTCATCCGTCTCAAAAACCAGATAACCGTCGTCGTTGATGCTGGTCTCCACAAGCTCTGTGTTGATGCGATCCACTACGTCCGAGTAGGAGCCAGTTCCTAGCCCCAGCCCGTCATCCGAGTTGATTCCGAAGTACCCGTCCTCCGTAGTGAAGCATTCAAACACACCGTTCCGCACCGCCTCCGCCACAGAAGCGTAGGTCGCTGTCAGGATCTTTCGGTTCTTATTTGCCGCCCGTTCTACGTAGAGAGTGAAGCTGAAAGAGCCGAGGATATCTCCATCCGCATCCAGCATCACCAGGTCAACCGGATACCGGCCACTCACCTCGGTCATGAAGTCCGTTATGGTGATCACCAGCCGGTTGTCCACCAGCGCAACCTTGTCGTTGTGCAGGGCTTCCGTGCTATACTGAAAAAGCCTGCCGTCTGGTCTGGTTCCGGAGTAAGCCAGGATGATATTAGCCGGGATAGTGTACTCCACCGCATTGGCATAGAGCGTGCATCGTACCTTCCGGCTCTTGTGGTCAAACTGCTTCACATGAACGACAGGAGGCACCATATGCTCCGTCAATGAAAGCTCAATATCCTGATAAATGGATACCGCGCCGATCTGAATGATATCTGCCAATTAGCTGCCTCCTTCCTCCGGTTCTGCGCCGGGATTATCGTTTGTTCCTGGTTCTTCACCACTTTCGCCGCCACCTTCGTTACCTGGATTCACCGGGTCTTCCGGATCAATGGGATCATCTGTGCCTGGATCAGTCGGTTCATTTGAGCCAGGATCGGTTGGGTTTTCACCGCCTCCTTCACCGGGATCAGCTGGGTCTTCACCACCACTCTCACCGGGATCCTCTGGATCAGTAGGATCAGGAGGCGTGGTGTCGGGCTCATACCCGATGTTCACCCATTCGGAGCCGTTCCAAAGCTTCAGACGGTTTTCTATGGTGTCGACCCAGAGGTCGTTCAGAGAGGGGTTTAGCGGGGCCAGCCCTGACTTGGTAATCGTATCCTGATAGATGATTGTCTGGCCGCTACCGCCATGGAGCCCGTCAAAGTCAATAGCTGTTGTCCAGGTCGTGCCTCCGTCCGTGCTGACAGCAATCCCGTAATCGCCAGTCCGGTACTGACCAATCTTGATCTGCTTGATACCGTCCACCATGATGATGGCGTCGTTCTCCCAGTAGAACTGATCTGTTCCGAGTATCTTTACCAGGGCTGTCCGCAGGGTACCAGAGCCGAGGAAGCTGGCATTCACGCCGACCGCTTCAACTGCCGTTTTCACCACATGATCCGTTGTATCCCAGCCAAGTCGCCAGGTCTGCCCGCCGTCCGTAGAAATGAAGAAACCCCGAATGCCGCTCTTCCAGGCATAGGCGCTGTCCTCAATTCTCTCGCTGGTATGTGCATAGCGGATGGTCGATCCATCCTCCTCCACTCCAGAAGAATAGTGCAGGCCGAACAGCCCACTTGCCAGTGCGTTGAAGTATTCCTGCTGGACAGTCAGGGTGCGGATGTCCGTCACCTGCGTCTCCACACGGTTCACCGCTTCCGTTGCCAGCTGTGCTTCGTCTCGAAGGCTGCCGAGGGAACCGGACAGTGAACTGTTTCGGCTGTACACAGCAGCATTGGAGAGCGTGATGCTTTTATATCGTTCCAGAAGAACGTCATACTCTGTCTCCGTGACCTTACAGCTCACTTCAATGCCGAGCTTGGAGATATACACGTGGACTGTATCGCATAGGCTGACCCGTTCCGCTTCCGCTATGTCTCGGTATCCGGGCGTCTGCCACAGCTGGAAGAAATCGATCTTGATGTCGATGTCCGGCTCGGTGAGGCTGGTGTTCTTGAGGTAGGATTTCACATAGTTCCTCAGCTGTGCCTCGGTGGGCTTCTCCTCAAAGTGACTGGTGCAGTCCAGGACGGAGATCTTTTCGTATGGCCCGTCATGCTCGATGGTCATGACCTTCTCCGGCAGTTCCATGAGCGTACCATCCTCTGAATGCTTCCAGTACGGATGCACGCCCGTGATCATATTCTCGATGGACCGCTCCATCTTAAAATCGATCAGGTTCTTACCGTAGACGATCTTCACACCGTGATCCGCACCTCTGTGTCCATGGAGCATGGCTGTGTACATATCCCACTCATACTCTCCACCGTAGGTGTCCAGCATAGAGCCGTCCATCCCGCCGAGGCAGCCTCGCACCGTTGCCGGGCTCGTGATCGTGAAGGCAGCAGAGCTGTCGATGTCCGTCCAGAAGTCAAAGGGACAGTCCGTGGTCGTGTAGTTCTTGATCGCCGTCATGGCCGCCTGGCTCCCTTGCGCAGAAAAAGGACTCACCGTGATGAAGTTCTCTTGGTACTGGATGTGCCGGGCCTGGACTTCCAGAAGTCCTGTCAGCGGCGTTGTGATCTTGTAAATGCGGAAAGGCTGTGCTGTGGCACGTTCACTCGGCTTCGCCAGAATGATATTCCCTTCGACTACATCCTCCGCATGGATGCCGAAGGACGGATAACCCATCTTCAGCTCATAGGCTCCGTTCCGCTTTTCCGTCACATAGCAGGACAGCGCATCGCAGAGCTTGCCGATCCCGTTCGTGGTAAAGGCCGTTTCTGTTTCTGTATAAAGGCAAGGGATCATAGCGTCCACCACCTCGGAGTGATCTCCACATGGTCGATATTTCCGCTCCATGCGATGTGGTTCTTTCCAGGCTTCAGATCTGGGAAGTCCTCGCTCTTCACATAGCCGTTGCAGAAGCCGTTCTGGTCATAGGCGTTGTGGGTCTCGCAGTTCAGGTCGATATAGCCATCATTGGCGAGGATCTGGATGACCTCATCCCCGATGTAGATGTTGCCCTCTCCGCTTCCGTAGACACGGAGGATGGGCTTGGCGTGGAACTCGAAAGGATTCTTGATGGTCGTCTCTCTGGTGAGCTGGAGCTTCCTCTGCCCATCCACGCTCCACCGCTGGGGCTGGCAATGGAACACAAGCTTCATCGTCGCTCCCTTGCCCCTTTTCGGCTCGAAGGCAATCGCCTCTTTACAAATGCCCATACGGAAGAAGTCCGGGTCGTAAGTGTCGTGAAGCACCTGGTAGCCAGCGGGTGACAGCAGCCAGCTCTTTACAGAGGCTGTGCGCGGAGCAAGGCCGTCAAAGAAGAATGCATCGTAACTGATATCCAGGTTTTTGTACCTTCGCTCTCCAGCTTTTGCATTATCCCGCACCAGGTCGCCGTTCTTGCCGGGGATCGTCTGAAGCTCCACATCCACGGCCGGGCTGTCATACACACCGGGGCCGGAGATATAGAGCAGGAAGTCCTTGCTGTTTTTCCCGGCAAAGGTCAGGTAGTTGCGGGTATACCGCGTCTTCAGTTCAAACAGGCTCATATCCGAGTCTGATAAAACCGGCATTCTCTGCATTGGGATCCTCCTTTCCGCGCCCCTTTGCTCATCTTTTGGAGCCCCGGCGCTTGTATGTAAAAGAGGAAAACCCGGCGCAGGGTTACTTGCCCCACACCGAGTCGTCCTCGTTCAGCATTTCGTTGATCCGATGGACGATGGTGTCCGCCAGATCGTTGTCATTCTTTGCCTCGTAACCGTTGACCACAACCGATAGCCCGCCCAGATTGACAGTGCGGTTGTTGGTTACGCCTCCGGCTGCCGCCCCTGCCATTGCCAGCTGCGCACCTCCGATCTCCGGAATGGTCAGCCCCGTGAAGGCGGAACCCACAGTTCCAGCAAGGTCTCGGATCGTACTCAGCAGCACCTTTTTGCTGTCCTTAATGCCCTTCGCCAACAGCTCCATGAAGTCCGGCATATACTCATCCGCATGGGATAACGGCCCTTCCTCAGGAACCGAGAAGCCGAGGATGTTATCCACGGAGTTCGCAAGGCTCCTGGCAGCACTGGTCACGCGGTAGGCGTTATCGTTGATACCGCTTGCCATGGAGATGCAGATGTCCCTGCCCCAGACATAGGCATCGCTGCTCATGTTGAGGTAGCTGCCCACACTGGTCTTGATTGCTGAACAGGCAGAAGACACATTGGTCTTCATCGTGTTCAGCGCCGAGGTCATATTGGTGTTGGCAGCTGCCATCTTCTCCTTCACGATGTTGGCAATATCCGTGAATGTGTTCGTGAAGGTTGTTTTGATCGCCGTCAGCGCATTGGTGACCGCCGTTTTCATCGCTTCCAGTGCCGTGCTGATCGTTGTCTTGATCGTATTCCAGCTGGTCGTGGTGTTGGAGACAACCGCCGTCCATGTGTTGGCGATGGTGTTTTTTATAACGCCCATAGCCGTATCCACTGAGGAGCGGATTGCTGTGAGCGCAGACGTAATCGTCGTCTTGATATTATTCCATGCCGTAGTCGTATTGCTGTTCACAGCAGTCCAGGCATTGGCGATGGTGTTTTTTATCACGCCGGTCGCTGTATTGACCGTGTTTTTCATCGCTGTGCAGGTGGTATTGACGGTCTGCTGCATCTGCTTCCACATGGTGGAGGTATTGCTGCCCGTCCCGCTCCATGCTGTGCTCATGACCTGCTTGATCGCGGAGGATACCTTAGATATACCGCTTTGAATCTGGGTCATGCCCTGAGTCACGACCTGCCCGATCTTCTGCCAGCTCTGGGTGGTTGCCGTCTGCACCTGGGTCCATGCGGTTTTCACTGCTGTGGTCACTTGCGTCGCAGCTGTCGTTGTGCTGGTTGCAATCTGCGTCCACGCCTGAGTGTAAGCCGTCTGCACAGCGGTCATGCTGGTCTTGATAGAATTCGAAAGGGTCGTAGACAAGCCGTTCGCCGCTGTCTCCACGAGACTCACGTTCCCACTGATACCGTTGGCCAGATTTGTCATGAAGTCCGGCATCCAGGTCTGCATATCAGCAAGAGGTCCTTCATCCGGCACCGAGAAGTGCAGGAAGTTTCGGATCGCACTGGCGACAGAAGACACAGCCGACGTAACCGTCCCGATGGCACCCCGGATACCGGAGGCAATGTTGCCCACGAGATCAGAGCCCCAGGAGGTCGCTGAGGAGATCACGTTGGAAACAGCCGTTTTCGCATTATTAAATCCGTTCGTGATGGCTGTTTTAATGCTACTGATCTTTCCGCTGATTGCGGAGAGCATATTCTGGAAGCCAGTGGATACTGACGTTTTCAGGTTATTGACCGTATTGGAGACGGACGTTTTGATGCTTGACCATGCAGTCGTCACGCTGGTTTTCAGACTGTTCACCGTGTTGGAAACAGCAGATTTCAGTCCATTCCATGCCGTCGTCACAGAGGTCTTCAGACCGTTCACTGCTGTAGTGACCGAAGTCTTCAATCCGTTCCAGGCATTGACCACACTCGTTTTCAGGCTATTGACCGTGTTGGTGACCGAAGTTTTAATACTTGTCCACGCGGAAGTGATGCTGGATTTCAGGCTGTTCATCGCCGAAGTGACGGAAGATTTTAACGAATTCCATGCAGTCGTCACCGAGGTTTTCAGGCCATTGACGGTCGTGGAGACGGAGGTTTTCAAGCTCGTCCAAGCAGTTGTAATGCTTGTTTTCAGGCTGGTCATCGTGGTAGACACAGAAGATTTCAGCCCGTTCCACGCCGTCGTCACTGAGGTCTTCAGTCCATTGACGGTCGTGGAGACGGAGGTTTTGAGGCTTGTCCATGCTGTGGTGACCGTTGTTTTCAGCGCAGAGGTTGCCGTGGACACAGCAGACTTCAGCCCGTTCCACGCTGTAGTCACTCCGGTCTTTACCGCATTAGCGGTCGTGGTCACACTGGTCTTGAGCCCGTTCCATGCCGTGGTTACGCCTGTTTTGAGTGCGCTGGTCGCGGTTGTAACGGCGGATTTCATACCGTTCCAAGCCGTCGTGACGCCAGTTTTGATGCCATTGGCAACCGTGGTCACCGTGCTTTTGATTCCATTCCAGGCAGTAGTGACCGTTGTTTTTATCCCGTTGCCGATGGTCGTGACCGTCGTTTTGATGCCGTTCCAAACTGTGCTGATCACAGTTTTTATGGCATTGACCACGGTCGTAACCACCGTTTTGATCGTATTCCAGGCATTGGTGATGACCGCCTTGATTCCGTTCAGCACCGTGGTGACGGTCGTTTTAATGGCATTCCATACGGTAGTAATGGTCGTCTTGATGCCGTTCACGGTGTTGGTAACAACCGACTTGATCGTATTCCACACAGTGGAAACCACCGTGGAGATGCCGGACATGACCGTGGAAATAATCGTCTTGATTGCGTTCCACACAGTCGTAATGATGGTCTTGATCGTATTCACGATCCCGGAGATCACCGTTTTAATGGCTCCCCAGACCGTCATCTGCCCGGACTTGATGCCGTTGGAGACCGTATCGACCGTATTCTTGATGCCGCCGAACACTGTGGAGATAATCGACTTAATGGTATTAACCACCGTAGAGATGACGGTTTTGATCGTATTCCATACCGTCGTAATGACCGTCTTGATTCCGTTGACCACCGTCGTGACGTTGGTCTTGATGGTATTCCAGGCAGTAGAAACGACTGTTGAGATGGCACTCATTACGGTCGTGACCACGGATTTGATCGTATTCCACACGATGGAGATATGAGTCTTAATGCCGTTGACGACCGTCGTGACTGTCGTTTTGATCGCATTCCATACAGTAGAGAAAATGCTCTTGATTCCGTTCAGCACAGAAGTGAAGAAGGATTTAATCCCGTTCCATACAGTTGTTGCGGTCGTTTTGATGCCGTTCCAGGCGTTGGTAACAAAGGTTTTAATTGCCGTCCATACTGTAGAGAAGGTCGTTTTGATCCCGGTAAGCGTATTGCTGAAGAACGATTTGATCGCATTCCATACCGTGCTTGCCGTGGTCTTGATTCTCGTCCAGGCATTGGAGAGCCAGGTGGAGATCGCCGTCCATACGGTCACTGCCGTCGTCTTTATCCCATTCAGGATATTAGAGAAAAACGTCTTGATGCCGTTCCAGGTATTGACGAAAAAGGTCTTCACGCTCGTCCATACCGTATCCCAGTCCGTACCGAACCAGGAGAGGAAGGTATCCGCGATGCCCTTTAGCATATTGAGGACGGAAGAGAAAATGGATTTGATTCCGTTCCAAACACCGGAGAAAATCTCCTTCACACCGGTCCATGCCTGATCCCAGTTTCCGGTGAAGATCCCGGCAAACACATCGAACAGACCGGTCAGCAGATCGAGCACAGTTCCGAGGACAGTGGAAATCACTTCAAACGCTGCTTCAAATACCGGGGCCAGCACCTGACAGAAGCCGTCCCAGATGGCTTTCAGCACCTCGGTGATGTCCTTGAAGTTAAAACCAAGTGCATTCAGCCTGTCGGTAATCCCCTGAGCAAACGCCTGGAACTTGGCCTTGATGCCATCCCAGATAGCGATGACCTTGTTACGGAACTCCTCGTTGTTCTTCCACAGATTCACAAAAGCAGCGACCAGAACAGCGATGACAGCGACAACTGCCAGCACCGTCCCAGACACACCGCTGAGAGCAACCTTCAGCGCTTTGAAGACGCCTCCCGCGTTTTTCACCGCAGAGCCGACTTTCAGGATTCCCTTCCCCAACTTGGCGAAGGCTTTCATGCCCGTGCCGACCTTGGTGATCACCGTTCCCAGCACAACCAGCAGCGGTCCGATCGCCGCAGCCAGAGCCGCCACTTTCAGAATGGTCTTCTTCTGTGCTTCGCTCATGCCGTTGAGTTTATCCACGAAATCCTGAATCTTGGAGACCACTTTACGGATTATGGGCATGAGCAACTCGCCGAAGGAAATCGCCAGTTCTTCCAGCTGGGATTTCAGAATGGTCAGCTGGCCTTTCAGATTGTCCTGCATGGTAGCCGCCATACTCTCCGCCGTACCGTCGCAGTTTTCAATGGCAGAAGACAGCTTATCGATATCCTCGGGAGCCGCGTTCATCAGTGCGAGGAAACCGGACATGGCATTCTTGCCCACAAGGGACTCTGCCGCCGCTGCCGCTTCCGATTCGGACAGGCCGGAGAAAGCCACACGGCAGTCCGCCAGGATGTCGGAGAGATCTCTCATGGAGCCATCCGCATTAGTGGTGGCGATGGTCACGTCGCCGATGGCTTCGCCAGAGATCTTCACCTCGCCCGCGAGGTTGTTCATGATGGTACGCAGCGCAGTACCGGCCTGGCTGCCCTTGATACCGGCATTCGCCATGAGACCGATGGCTTCCGCAGTGTCTTCAGCGGAGAAGCCGAGAGCACCGGCGATTGGAGCACAGTACTTAAAGGTCTCGCCCATCAGGGAGACGTTCGTGTTGGCGTTGGAGCTTGCCGCCGCCAGAATGTCCGCAAAGTGGCCAGAGTCAGAAGCTTTCAATCCGAAAGCGGTCAGGGCGTCCGTCACGATATCGGAGGTGGTAGCCAGGTCTTCACCGGAAGCCGCCGCGAGGTTCATGATGCCTTCGATACCTTCGACCATGTCCGCTGACTTCCAGCCAGCCATGGCCATGTACTCGAATGCTGAAGCCGCCTCGGTTGCGGAGAACTTGGTTTTCGCACCCATCTCACGGGCTTTGTCTCGGAGGGTTTGTAGGTCATCGCCGGTAGCACCGGAGATGGCAGCGACCTTAGACATACCCTCGTCAAAGTCTGCCGCTGTCTTCACAGCTGCCGTGCCTAGCGCTACGATAGGAGCCGTCACATGGGTGGTCAGGGTCTTACCTGCGCTGGTAATGCTCTGCCCGACCTGCTCAAACTTGCCGCCGACCTCTTCGATCTTGGCAAGGGTGGCGTTGGTGGAGGACGCCTGGGATTCAAGTGTCTTCAGAGCCTGCTCAGTCTCTTGAATCTCCCTTTGCAGGGCGTCGTACTGCTCCTGGGTGATCTCGCCCTTCTGGAGCTGCTCGTTTGCCTGTTCCGCTGCCGTTTTGAGGGTCGTAAGCTTTTCCTTGGTCTCTTTGATGGCATCAGCCAGCAGCTTTTGCTTCTGCCGTACCAGCTCGGTGTTGGAGGGATCCAGCTTTAAGAGCTTCTCCACGTCCTTCAGCTGCGCCTGGGTATTCTTGACTTCCTTATTGACTCCGGCAAGCGCAGATTGGAGCTTAGTAGTATCACCGCCAATGGATACGGTGATGCCTTTCAGGTCACGGCCTCCAGCCATGGATCATCCCTCCTTCCTGCCAACCGGCATTTATTCCGTCAAAAAAGGAGCCAGTGGATGATGCTCCATCAGCTCCCGCGTTCGTTTCAGATTCTTTTGTTTCAAGGCTTCCGTCCTGCGGATGAAAGACTCCTTCACCGGCTTTATCCGGATCAGGTTCCGCATCCTGGTATATTCCGCAATGTCCGCCCGTAGGGCAGAGTCCGTTGCACACACCGGGTAGACCGCGCCGCACTCCGGGCATCGGAAGAATGTGAACTCGATATCACCTTCCGTATAGGTCTCCGGCATGATGGACTCCGATACCGTAGAACATTTATCGCATTTGATCTGCATACTGTTCTTCTCCTCTTCTGCACATAGCTTTGGCTTTTCTGCATAAAGAAATAGTGTTTTATATGCAGATAACCTGCTTTCGGGTATGAAAATACCCTGCCAGCTTTCACCAGCAGGGTCGAATATTTAATGTATCTGAAATTTTTGCGGCAATCCGCATTTTTTCACGTTAGATGCGATCCATGTCCGACTGCGTTGCCTGCTCCCGCCATTCCATGGAGTCACGGCTCTTCTCGTTGAACATATCGTTGACACTGCCAATGGTCAGCAGGTCGAGGTCAGCAATGTTCAAGCCAAGCTCCACACATCTGAGCATAAACAGAGCGGTTGTCATCGGCCGCTCCGTCTTCCTTAGTTTTTTCTTGCAGGAACCGTGGTCTTAATGTTCATGCCCCACAGGTCAATCAGCTCCGGAAGGATCTGATAAATACTGAAGGTGTTGAACTGGTCGAGCCAATCATCCGGGCTATCATACTTCTCATCCGGGTGGGCCGCAGACCACATGACGAAAGCCAGGTCTTCAAACATCTCCAGGGAGAAGCCGTCCAGCGTGGATGCATCCTCAGTATTATCTTTGATGGCGTCGTTCAGAACCATCAGGTCCTTGTACACGTCGCGCCCGAACTTATTACGGTAGATACGCGGGATGGCCGCAGAGGCTTTGAACTCAACAGGCTGGCCGTCGATCTCGATTTTCTTGGTAACTGCCATGGTGTTATCTCCTCTCAAAATTCATGTAAATGGGCGGGGAGTATCTCATCCCCGCCGTGATGGTTAACCCTGAGGCTCAGTCTCGCCGTCGTCGCCCTCGTCACCGAGAGTCTCTTCTTCCGCAGCAGCCGGAGGCATATACACTGCGTCGTACCATGCGTCATAGACCGCCTTGCTGACATTGGCGCTGGTCTTGGCCTTCACATATCCGTTCGCCAGCGCGGAGGCGATGATGGACAGTTCCTCGGTATTGACTTCCTTCTCGTCCTCTTTTGTGTCGCCTTCCGCAGAAGGACGGGACGCGCTGCAGCAGTAGAACACATGACGGATCGCGTGCTGGTCGCCTGTAAACTCAAACAGCAGGGCGAACCGCTCAAAGGTGGTGTCGGCGTTCTCCAGCAGCACACCGTTGGCGTCCTCTTCCTCATGCAGGATATCCTTGAGGAACTCCTCCGGGATCAGGGCCAGTTCCAAATCGCCCTCATAGCCCGCGTTGTTGTTGAGAACCACATATACGATATCGTCCGCATAGAAGTTCTCGCTCTCACCTTCGGGATCCAGGCCGATGGATACAGCACCGGGCAGACGCTTGGGGGTATCATAAGTGACGTTGCCGTCTTCGTCGAAGGTCGCCTTGGCGTAGTAGCAGTTCTTCAAACCGAAGCGGACCTTGTTTTTCTTCTTGCTCATAGTTTTTAATCCTCACTTTCCGGCTCCTCGGAGCCTGTCTCTTCGTCCTCATACTGAAGGTCGAGCGTTACCTCATAGAGGACTTCATACATCTTCTCTTCCGCGATCCATACTTCGGATTTCTGGAAGAACATCTCATGCTCCGTGAGGAGCCGCTCCACCCGCTGCTCCAGGGGCGGGTTTTTCTCGTCCGTGTACAGCTCGATATCCAGCTCATGCAGCTGGTAGTACACGGTATTGTCCGCTCCCAGCGGGATGTTTTTCGGATATAGGAAACAAAGAAAAGGTGGGTCCGGAGACTCACCTTCCGCAAAATGATCGTAGGCAATGGGGAGTGAAAGCTCCTCCAGCACCTCGACAACGTCGTTATGGGTCATAGCGTTTCACTCCTTCAGTGCTTTCTCAATCAGGCCTTCGAACATCTCGATACCCATTTCCTCCGCAGGGGCGATATGCGGAATAGCGCGTACCCTGCCGCCGCCCCGCTTGGCGTGCCCCTTTTCCAGCAGGTGTGAGAGCATATACCGGTTAGGGCTATACACCGTCTGTTCCAGGCCGTTGGCGCTCTCCGCCGTGGTCTTGACCTTCCAGCTCTTGGCGTATATGCCAGTCCGCACCGGCGCAGAGCCGTTGATCTGGTCCTTTACGGCCTTAGCGGTTTTTTTCACCGCGCTCTTCACGTCTTCCGTGGCAAGGTCGGCATACTCCTTCAGGCCTTCGTTGATCACATCGGCCAGCTCTTCTATCTGGATGGTCCTGCCCATCATGCGCCTCCCTTCTGCGCCAGCTTGCATACAATGCGGATGGTCTTCTTCTGGTAATTCATGAAATCCACCGTCTGGATATCATAGGAATCCCCATGAAAAGCGACCCGGTAGTGCGTGCTGTCGAGGTCTTTCAGCTCCGTGCAATACCGTACTTCAAAGTTGATGGTCCGCTCCTCGTTTGTGGTAGCCGCCTCGTTCTCTTTGTCGTACTGGTAGGTGCTGGCGTAGGTGTAGCAGGTGAAATAATCCGTCCAGACGTTTTTGTGGTTGCCGTACTTGTCCGTTACCACCGTGTTCTTCTGGATGGTCAGGCGCTCATTGAACCGGGCGATCTTTCGCTCCATCTCAGAACACCCCCTCGCGGACAGCAAAGAGCAGGTTCCGCAGTGTCATGACTAACGCATGGTGGTCCGCTTCCTCCCGATGCTCGAAAAGATAGCCCAGCGCGTAAAGCACGCCCACACGGAGGATCTCCTTCATCTGGAGCGCTTCCCCCTTGCTCTTCTCTTCCTGCCGGATGGTGATGATCTCCTCGCTGTCTCCGGTATAGTCGGAAAGAGCATCCCACTCAGCTTTCGACAGCCTCGCCACATCAGTGCAGAGGATTTCCGCAGATAAGAGGAGCGATCCGATCAGAGCATCCTCAAATCCGGAGTCCATCCTCAGGTAGGCTCTTGCTTCCTCCATTGTTACCACCGTCCGCTCCTCCTTCCGTAAGAATTAGGGAGCTGAGGAACTTCCCCAGCCCCCATTGGGATTATCAGCCCGCAGGCTGTTCGGGATCGGGATCAGGCGTAGTCGGCGTAGTCGCCTTGGTACCCGCCATCTTCAGGACCTTCACGGACTCCGGCAGGATCAGGCGGCCATCTACACGCTGGGTAGTCATGAAGCCAACCTGATCGGTACGGGCATACAGCTCGTTCAGACGACGGAAGGTGCGGTTCTGACGGTCAGCGACCCAATAGTTCTTGAGATCGCCGAACAGAAGCACGCGCTCACCGGCAGCCACACCGGGCATAAAGGAGCTGGTACGGATCGGACGACCCAGGATGGTATCGGGCTTGGCGATATCCAGGGAGGGCTTCCAGATATAGTTGTCGTTTTTGTCCTTCAGCTTCATCAGCTGCAGGAGCAGGGTCTCATTGCACACAAACTGCGCATTGCGGCGATAGGGGCTCTTCAGACTGTAATAGAGATCAAAGATCTCATCGAAGGTCACCAGGTCTTCTTCCGCCGCAGTCACACCCAGCTGTGCTCCGCCGGTCTCAGCCAGAATGCCGAGGGGCTTCTTATCACCGTCGCCGGTGAAGAAGGCACGCTCTTCCGCGTTGCCCATCGCCACACCGAAGCGGGCAGCGATATAGCTGGCCAGGTCAAAGGCGGAGTCATGCAGCAGCTCGTTGCTGATCTTGATCATGGTGCCCAGCTTGTACGCGGACAGCGTGGTCTGGCCGAACTGCGTATTGGTCTCCGGGATCTCCTCACCTTCATCGATCCAGGACGCCTCCATGGTGTCGGTGGCAATGGGGATCTTGCGGGTACCGGAATTGGTGCGGATGACGGTTGCCAGCTGACGGAAGATGTTGTTCTCCTCCAGCGCCTGAATCAGCTTGCGCTCGAACTCGTCAGGCACGGTAAAGCCGCCCTCAGTATCCTCACCGACAGACAGTGCATTGCGTACAGCGAACTGGTCGCCCTGATTGCGGATCATATTCCAGAAGGCTTCACGGTACTCATCCGTAGCGGTACCCTCCACCTTCGGAGCCGCATGACTCACGGGCTTGTTGGTGACGGGACGGGAGGTCGGCGCAGAAAGCTGCACGTCAAAAGCCGCCTGCTCTTCCAGACGGGTGATCTCATCACCCAGAGCCTTCACTTCACCAGCCATCTTGTTGTATTGCTCGACGGCAGAAGCCTCCACGAGACCATTCTCACCGCGATGTTCCTCCAGAAACGCCTTCGTCTGCTCCCAGAGGGTGTTGCGCTTATTGCGCATTTCCATAATCTTATTCATGAAATACTCCTTCTCCGGAGAATCGCTCCGGTCGTGATTTGATGAAAATAGGCATAAGAAAAGCCGGGGCAGCTCACTTTAGCCACTCCAGCTTGTCTTTCAGGATTTCATACGGCATCGCGCCGTCCTTAGTTTTCCCGTCCATGCCGATGACCGGCATCTTCGGCTTATCCTCCACAGGAGGATCGCTTACTCCTGTCTGGGGAGGTTCCGGCGCGGCGTCATCAGCTTTCGGTTCCGGCATTTCTGCCTGATCGCTGATGCCGAGACGATTGAGGATGGTTTCTCCCATAAGCCGGGTCGAATATTGCCACACGGCTTCTGCCAGCTTGAAGGGTTTCTTCTTTTCCTCGCCGCCTTCTGATTCTTCATCTCCGCCTTCCTCCTTGTCAGGCTCATCCGGCTTTTCTTCCTCCGGTTCCGGCTTCGGTTTATCCTCAAAGAGGATCTCGTCCGCAAAGCCCAGCTCCACGGCTTTCTTGGCATTGAGCCAGGTCTCATCGCTCATGAGCTTGCTGACGCGGTTGCGGGAAAGACCGGTCTTCGCCACATAGGCGTTGATGATACTCTCCTTTACCTCATTGAGGGTCGTGATCGCCTTCTCCATATCCCTGGCGTTACCCATCGCAATCGTGGACGGATCATGCACCATGAGGAGGGCTGTCGGAGACATCTGCACGAGGTTTCCCGCCATCGCTACAACGGACGCAGCGGAAGCCGCGATGCTTGCGATCCGGACGGTCACATGGTGCGGATAGTCACGGATCATGGTATAGATTTCTGCTGCAGCGAACACATTGCCACCGGGTGAGTTGACCCAAAGGGTAATGTCGCCCTCTTCTGCGTAGAGTTCATCACGAAACATCTGCGGTGTGATCTCATCGCCCCAGAAGGATTCTGAGTCAATCGGCCCTTCCAGGCGAAGCACTCTGCCGCCGGAATCATCGTGAATCCAGTTCCAGAACTTCTTCACTTTGGTTTACCTGCCTTTCTGGGGCTGTCTACCCCGTCTTTCTGCCTTGCGCTGTTCATGGCGCTCGGCATGGTTTTTGCTTTCACTTGGTTCCTCCTCTCCGTCATTGGGCTTTTCCTCGTCGGGTTCCTGCTGGGCTCCTGCAGCTTGCTTTTCCTGTTCCGCCACCTGATTGGAGCCGTAAGCGGACCCTGCATCCCGGAGCCTCGTATAGCTGCCATTGAGATAGTAGTCATCGCCGCCGTCCTCAGCTGGGATCAGATCCATGTTTTCCAGTCGCCGGATATCGTTGGGTGACAGGAATCCATTTGAAAAGCCAACAGCATAGCCGTTCATGCGGGACTGGTAATCACCACGCATGAGGCCATCCACATTGAATTTGGGAAAGTACTGATCCTGTTCTTCCTCGATCAGCACGTCCTTAATGATTGCCTGCTCGATCCTCACCAGCCATGGCATGATCGTGTGCATTACGAAGTCGATGGACTGATGCTCGATGTTGTTGAAGGTGGCCCGTTTCAGGTCCTGAACCATATGCGGAGGCACCCGGAAGATACGACAGATCTCTTCCACCCCAAACTCACGGGTGGAAAGGAACTGGCTATCCTCCGGAGGCAGAGAAATCGGTTTATACTGCATGCCTTCTTCGAGCACAGCGACCTTATGGGCATTACCCGCTCCGCCGTAAGCGCTCATCCAGTTATCTCGGATCTTCTGCGGGTCTTTGAGGACGCCCGGATGCTCCAGGACTCCGGCAGGCTGTGCGCCGTTCTTAAAGAAAGCGCTGCCGTATTTCTCTACTGCCAGCGTGGTGCCCAGCGCGTTTTTCATCATGGCGATCGGTGAAAATCCCACAAGACCGTTAAAACCCAGGCCGGGGATGTGCAGGACTTCCTCTCGCTTGAAGATGATGTCCTTGTCATGCTCACCCGGAACCTCTTCCGTATAGGCGTGATAGGTATAGAACAGATCACCG